>Ga0193959_1000093_pt1 | contig 36352 bp, 70 predicted proteins | sample FB_2_MG_FD_140333 | JGI IMG/M metagenome (GOLD analysis project Ga0193959, IMG submission 140333) | Microbial mat bacterial communities from the Broadkill River, Lewes, Delaware, United States - FB_2_MG | ecosystem: Environmental > Aquatic > Freshwater > River > Microbial mats | place: USA... | reverse complement strand
GGGTCAATTTTATAGCTTGTAAATTTTTTATCTTCATAAAGTTTATGACCAGGTAAAGCATTATCCCAACCTTTTTTACAACTAGGAGAGGGATTATTAAATAATGGACTTTCATCAAAGCTCTCTATGTCTTTAAATGGCACATGATTCTCCTTGATATTTAGGTTTATCAATGGTTCAGTTTCAAATATATCAGCAGTAGGAACAAATATATCATTTCTAACAGCAAAGAAAAAAACTCTTCTTCTATTTTGTGGAACTCCTAAATCAGCACAGTTTATAAGATGATGACAAATTCTATATCCTATTTTATCAAATTGAGAATATATCTGTTCTACATACCATTTATTTTTTTCTTGTAATAAACCTTTTACATTTTCAAATACACAAATTTTAGGTTTTATTTTATCGACTAGTTTTATCGCTTCAAAAGCCAGGTCATCCAAAGTTTGCTTAACTTGACCCTCTCTAAATTTAACCTCTTTACCTTTTTTTGCATCAGCTTTAGGATTTGCAGTTGAAAATAAACTACAAGGAAATGAAGCGTCTAAAATATCTAATTCAAATAATTGTTTTGGTAAATCTTCTCTAAGTCTAAAAGTTCTAATATCTTCTAAGTATGAATATTTAGGTTTTAAATTATATTTATATATTTCCATTTGTCTATGGTCTATCTCGTTACAGCCTATTACATCATATCCAGCCATTTTATAACCTTGTGAACTTCCACCACCACCAGCAAAACAACTAAATACTTTATATCCGTTAGGTTTAACTTTTTTTAAATCTGATAAATTCCATTTGTAATTAAATTCCATGTTATCCACCTTACACCAAAACCTTAGCTTTACCATAAACAGTAACAATTTCAAAGCACTCTTTCGGCTTTGGTTTTCTATTCGCTAATAAGTAGTAAACTTTTATTTTATTAGCTTTTATCTCTTCTGCTGTTTTTTCTTTGTATTCTTTCATTTTACATTCCTTTTAATTTTATTAATATATTTACTATTATTGTTTTGAATTTACTGCATCTTTTATCTATTATTTTAAAAGCCCATGTCTGGTATATCTACATCTATTGCAGGTGCATCGTTTATTATGTTGTTTGTATTTTCTTTATATTCGTATGTTGTTGTTTCGATTGGCTGTGTATTACTACTGTATCTGCCATTAAAACCGCTCAATGGATTATGTATTGAGTTATCTGAAATATCTCTAATTGAACATTTATTTTCAAGACCTAAATTGTCTTTTATAATTGATAGCTTAACTTTATTTCTTTTTGCCTCATCTAATACAATTTCGTGGGTCTTTTCATTCTTGATATAAAACTTTCCTATTTGCCAACCTAAACGAGCCGAGTCAGTAATAGTTCCTGCCCCCCTTGCTGCTCCATTTTCTCCACTCTTTGAACTATGATGTAAAACCAAAAGTACAGCTTCTGTTTTAACTGCCATATCTACGAATATATCTCTTACTAAAATATCCATATCATCATTAGAATTTTCGCTTAACGAATGGAATCTTTTCAATGGGTCAATTATAATAAATCCTACATTTTGACTTTTTGCGAATTCTATTACCTCATTTATGTAAACAGATTCAACTTGATAACCATCTCTTGAAGTTTTCGCCCACTTGATACGGTCATCATTTTCAACTGTAATAAAATGAACACGATTTATAATATCGTTGCTATCTATATTCTCTACTCTACATATTATTTCTAATCTTGATAAAATATCATCTTTGCCATCTTCTGTAAAAAAAGCTAGTCCTGTTTTGTCTGTATTAATTGCTAAATACATAATCATACTTTTTAAAGCTATTGCAGATTTACCACTTCCACCTCGACCAGTTAAAATATTATATGCTCCTTTGATAAATGGTATGTAATTAAGTCCTACTACTTCAAGATTTAATCCTTTAATATCTCTTATCTTTTTAGGTTCAAATAATCTTTTAGTTTTAAATTCGCCTTGTATTTCATCTAAAATATTTTGTTTTTCTTTTATTTCGCTTTGTAGTTTATCTATTAGTTTTAATTTTCTATCTTCCATTTGCTAACCTCTCCATGTATTGTATTTTCATTTCTTCATAATATTTTTTAGCTACGCTCATTGGAATTGGATTAGCTGTTAAAATATTCATCATTGTTTGCTGATATTTAGGTTTTATATCTCGTACCCATGCTGTTAATTTTTTTTCTAATAAGCTCATGCTTCCATCATGCTCTAATTCTTTCATAAGTCGCTCACAAATCAATTTATTAAAATCATTAGTGAAATACTTAGCTTCCATCTCAAAAGGCTCTATGTTGAAGCCTATGAGTTCTGATGTTCCTAAAAAAGTATTTAGTACTGTACATTCTATTTTGTATATATCTATGTGTTGCATTATCATTACATTGTCACCGATGAATAAGTAACGCCATCTTTTACGAATTGGTTATCTTTTAATTTAATTTCTTTTTCTGCATACTCTTCCATATAACCATCAATATCTTTTATCATTCCATTTAGAATTGTTGTTAAATGCTTTTGATATGATTCTTTCCTTAGTTCTACATCTAAAACTTTTTTTAATTTGTTTTTACTTTCTTCTAAATTTGTTTTGAAAGTCTTTTTAAACTTTGTATATGATTGATTAGCTTTATACTTATTACCCTCTGAATATATACTCCATAACTTAAGAAAAGAATCTGAATAAGTATTAACTGTTTTATTAGTTGTTTTATTCTCTTTAGTCTCTACATCTGAGTGTATACCTTGTACATCTGAGTGTAGGGGGGGTACATCTGAGTGTATAGTAATTACACGCCCATAGTTTCTTTTGGTATTTGAATTGTCAATGACTATGTATCCTTTTTTTGAAAGGTCATTTATTGCATTTGATACACCAGCTTTACTTATTCCAATTAGTTCACTAAAATGATTATTGGTTGCGATACAACCCTTGTCAAGTTGAGACAATTGCTGTATCTCTGCAAGTATAAATTTTTGATTTGGGCTTAGGTTCTTATCGTGCATTATTTCAATGCTAACTGTTATAAATCTAGTTGCCATTATTTTGTAACCACATATTTCTATTTTCTATTTTTTTACTACTTATTAATCTAATAAAATTATAAATCATTTTTAAATCATCTTCTTGTTTTTTTCTTTCTGCAATTTTTACTGATTCTTTAAGAACCATCAATAGATCAATATCTTCTTTTTTCTTAATATCATAAAATGAATATACATAATTATCTACAATATCAGTTATCCAAGTACTACTATGACAATAATCGTGTTGTTCTGTTTCTACTTCGTAATCCATATCATTTTCAATATCACTACATTTTATCTTTGTAGCTCTATGTATTTGATATAACTTTAAATAGTCTATTACTTTTTTACTATTTAAATCTACATTATCTATGCAAATATCTTTTCTTTTTAGGATATTCATATCAAAATCATACTCTATATTTTTACTTTTAGCTCTATATATTTTCTTTTCTATATTTGATATTGATATGGCTATATATTCAGTTAATTCCATTTTTTCATACTTTCGGAACAATAAATTTTAAGGTTTTAGATTAGTCGCGTCCTAATTCAGCTAATCTAATAAATAAATACCTTTGTTGGACGCCCATATCAAGTGATATGGACTCGCTGAACTAGGACGCTCAACAAAAATATTATGTAACATTATACTATTAATTTATTTAAACTAAATTAAGCAGACTTCGGGGTGCGGATATTAAGAGCCGTGAAGTCTTATGTATGTATTATACCAAAAGATAAATTAATTATCAAGCGGTATAATGTTAAATTATTACCTTTATCATTTTATTGTATATTTTCATTGTACTGTAAAACAATTTGCTATCTTGTTTTTCTACATCTTCAAAGAGTTTATTAAAATCTAAATGACTAAATTTAACTCGTAATGATAAATCACGCTCAACATTTATTAAATAATCTAAAGAAGTTATCATTAAAAGCTGAGGGCTGTAGTCTATGCACTTAATATCTTCTCCTTGATACATTGGTTCGCCTTTATCATCAAACAGCGTTATTTCATCTTCAAATACTTTCTGAACTTGTTTTAATTTTTCTGTTACTTTTGGTAAATCATTGTTGCTTATTTTTGTTGGTTTCATTTTAGAGTAATATTTTTCTACATTAAAAATAAGCTTTTCAATTTCGTTACATTCTTTAAATGTTTTTTCTATATCATTAAAGCAAATGTGATTTAGCCAACTAAGGATTGTATTTAACTGGCTATTTTTTATCTTGCACATTTGTTTCCTTTATCATTTTTCATTTTCTAAATCCTCTCTTTATTTGTAATTTTCCAAAAGATATTGAACATAGTGATTAACTTTCAATCCTCTTTCTTTTGCTTGTTTGTTTAATTGATTTCTAGTTGTTTTATAAACTTGTATCATAGGGCTTTTAGCTTTAGTGAAGTATTTATATTCATAACCTTTAAAATGCTTCCCTATATCCATATCTACTAACTTTTGCATATAATCTCTTTGGTTTATATCTTCAACAATAAAACTCATATGCTTAAATGTTTCTTTTGTTTCTTTTGCTACTCTTATAGTTGTAAACTTGCTTTCTTCGTATGCAGTTTTTTTAATCATCTTTATCCTTTTTATTTTCTAATATCCATTGACAAGCTTTAAATTCTTGTTTAATAATATCTTCTTCTGAAAAATTTAATGCTTGGTAAAATTTACCATTAAATAATTTTACAATCAAATAATAATAATCTTCATCATATTGTAAATCCCAAGAAAATAACCCCTTTTTAAAAGCCCACTCTTTACATTTATGTGCTAATTCGTGAATATTAATTTCAAAAATATCATCATAATACAATTTGTTATCTTCTAATTTATTAATTATTCTTATTCTAAAATATAAAACCTCACTCAACAACTCTTTACTAATTATCTCATCTTTCATTTACTAAATCCTTTTTGTTTTGTAATAGAAGTATAACATTATAAATCTTTATTTTAGCTTATCGTTAATTTCAGACATTAAAAAAGGTCGGCTGTTTAATACCGACCTATATTGTGCGCATATACTTTTAATAAAAAGTATGTAATTAAGTAAATAATAACTAACTTACTTCTTACTTATTTCTGTTCATTCGCTTCAGTTAGTTGATTAAAAAACCGACTGAGAGAGGCAGTCGGTTGGGTTGTAAAAATTGATTTTAGAAAATGGATTCCCTCAAAGGGTATGCGTATTATAACAACTTGTTTCTAAAATGTCAATCTATTTGTAAATTATTTTTATTTAAATTGAATGAATAGTGAATAATTAACATATTTTTCATACTTTCTAATTTTAAAGATACTGTTTGATATAAGCTGAATGATAGCAATAATCCTATTATTATTAATAAAATCGGTACTAACTTTATTTTAAATTGTTTTTTTGTTTTTTGTTCTTCCATAATTTACTCCTAAACATAATTAGCTCTATTAATCCATCCTTTAAGATTAATCGCCATTTTTGGATTTGCTTTTACTATTTTTCGATAGTGTTCAATCTCTTTAATATCAAACTCTAAACTGAATCTATTTTCATCATATTTATTTAAAGCGTAGATTGTTTTACTTCCTATAATTCCATCATCTTTAGCACCTACTATTTGCTGAGCATATACGATTGCATCTGTACCAAAATTAATAAGTGCTAAAATAATTTCATTTGCTATAATTTGTGAATTAATCTCACCTATTTTATGTTTATTCCAGTATTTTAATTCAAAGGCTTTGTAAACTTGTATATGTATCTCTTTATCGAAATATAAAAGCCTTGAAGCTGTTTTTATATCGCCTTGACACATTTTCATTACCCTATCTATAAAAGTCCAATCAATGGCTTTATGATTCCATCGTTCATACACTCCTCCAATTGTGAAGCCTGTCTCATTTTTATTTATGTGTAAGAATGATTCTGGTTTATTAGAAAATTCTGCTTTTATTATATGTTTATATGCTTCTTTAAAATCTGCCATTATCTTTTAGCTCCTGAACTCATCTGTTTAGTTTTATCCTTGCTTCCACTTGAGGAACCAAAATAGTAACCATAGATATCTTTTCCTATCATCATAATTGAACCTATTACAGTACCAACTATAAAAGCTTCTTCTTTTTCCATTGATGGCAACCCATTACTAACAATATACCACGAAAAGCCAAAAAAAGCTAATACACCTACCAAAGCCAAAGCGTTTTGAGTGAAGTTACTATCCCCAGTTTTTAAAGATTCTGTTTCACGAACTCTTGCACTATGTAGATCATTAACTCTATTTTCCTCATACTTTAAATCTATTTCTGCCATTTTTTCTAAGTGTTTATTTAATAAATCTATTTTATCGTTTTCTAATTGTTTTAGTTTTATTGATATTTCAGGATTACCACTTAAAGCTCTCATAACATCGTCAGGATTGTTTTCAGTTCCCAAAGCACTTGATACTAAAGCACCTATTGCACCACCAGCTGGACCACCTAAGACAGTTCCTAAAATTGGTGCTGTTTTACCTATAGCATTTGATATATCTTTCCATTCTAAAGCCATTTTTTACCCCTTACCTAAAATTTGTTTAACACCATCGTATAATAATGAAGCGTAAGGCATCCATTTTGCATCAGCCATACCAAAAGCAACACCACTAATAAACATTAATGTATAAGTAGTTTTATTATGCAAAGCCATATTTTTTTTAATATAATGAGTTTCTCTTAAGATATCGATACTTGAATCGTGGTCTTGTTTTCTTAAATCGACAATCTTTTCTTTAATATCAACTAATATGTTTTTAACTTCGCATTCATTTTCCAATGGAATAACCTCTTCTTTTAGTGTTTCTTCTATAAAGTCATAATTTACAACCTCTTCATTTTCAAGTTCTTCTATCTTAACCTTTTGAATCTCTTCATCTAAAATAGTAGATAAGTCTTTGTGTTCTTCATCTTCTGTTGGAACTTCAAAAGGCTGTAATACTTCTTTTTGTATTATTTTTTTTATTAATGGTGGCATTTTATTCCTTTGGTGCTATCGGTAAATTTGATTTAAATAATTCTATATCAAAATCTAAAGTTATATTGTTTTGTGCTGCGATATATAAAGTCCAGCAATCATCATAAAGCTTGTTAAATAAAATACCATCTTGTTGCCATTCTAGTACTGTAGATGTTGAAACTGCTCTAGCTTTGTCTATGTTGTCATAACCATAGCTTTTAGCTTCATTGTTTAGGTGTTTATTTACTTCACTTTCTATATTGTCTTTTAGTGATTTTAAAAGTGTTGCGTCTTTATCTTCTTTTGTAATAATTTTCATTTTATACCCCCTATTATTTCTACATACGGATTAACTACGCCCTCAATAACTTCAATCTCTTTAGCTATTGTCTTGCCTTTTTCAAATGTTGTTGCATTGTATGGAAATAGGATTGATACTGTTATCTCGCCTAGTTCATCTACTTCTGCACCTTTAAAGTATTTATTATCTGTTTCATCTGCTTTAACTGTTGCACCTAAAGGTATTGTTGTGAAGTCCAATACTTCGTTATCTATTGTTAATGTTTTACCGATTACTGTGAAGTTTGGTACTTCGTTGCTTGCTATTTCTGTTATTAGTATTCTCATACTTTCCATCTCCCTATTGCCATAAGATATGCGGGTGTTACCGCCACTGAACTAACCGTGCTCAGAAACGAAAATGAAGCAGAAATAGATGAAAGTCCTGATTCTGCACCTGTTAGTGTTATAAATCTTGAACGAAAAACACAATCGGCTGCACAAGTTGGTTTTTCTATAAAAGAGTTTGGGTATGTCCACAAAATAGCCAAACTTGAAAATAAATTCCCTTCTATACTTTCCGTACTAAGCCCTGGTATTGTATGCTTACAAATAAGCATCCCATCAACATACTTCCAATACTCACCATTACTATTCTTACCAACAATGGTACCACTTGGGTCTACATACTCGTAAATAGCATCGCCTGTGCTTGTACCTATTGTGAATACTCTATCTGCATCGTTGAAGCCTAGTATTGAGCGTGGAAATGTTTGTGTTCCTGTAGCTGTTGGATTGTTTATTGGTAGTTTTGTACCTAAAAGGTTATCAGCTTCATCTATTGTATACACATCTGCTTTGTCTGCTTTTAAAGCTAACTGTGCAGGGCTTACAGCTTCTATATAATCCCAATTTGATGTATTTGTTTGGCTTGTTGGCTCTACTAAGTTGTTATTTACTTTAGAACGATAATTATATCCATCTGAATAAGATACGCTCATATTTAAAGAGTAACCTGTTGTATTGTAACCTGCTACCCAATCGCCTTTATAATTAACCCCTGCTGTTGCTACATTTGCACTTGTTACTGCTTCATCTCTTGCTGTGTTTACTTCATCTTTTAAAGCGTTAGCTTGAGTTGCAAAAGTGTTTATACTATCAGCCTGTGTATTTTGCTGTGGTATTCTAGTTTCTTCCTCTTGTAGCCTTGTTTCTCTATCCTCAAAGAAAGTCGATGGACTTGTCCTTGTTGGAGTTGTAGTGTAAGGAACTACTCTCGGTATCGTTTCTGTTATATTTGGCATTTAAATCCTTTCATATTAAATTAATCCTTTTATGTTAATTGGTATTGTCATTCTGCTACCGTTTGATATGTTGAATGGTGCAGATGTGAAATAACCATAAACCAATAAAAAACCCACACCTGAATTATCATTCTCGTTTGCAATAAATAAAACTGGAATAGCAGTCCACTCTTTTCGTTTACGCTCTAAATATCTTATCTTAGTCAAAGGTGCGATTATATTATATTGAACTTGTCTAGCGCTATTCCCTTGTACTAAATCTGTATCTCCGAATATGTTAGTATTAAATCTACTGTAAGTTATTTGGTCAACGGTTGCTGGATAAATCGTATCTCCTAAAAAGAATGAACGACCTGCAACTAATCTTCCAAGTGCTGCAATACCACCAATATTTGTAATAGTTATTTTTATTTTAGTATTTAGAAACAATGTAATATTTGGCTCGTAAACTTCAGTATCTAAATTAAAAGGTTCATACAAATATGTTTTTTCATCTACTATATCATCATTGTTTTGCATATCATAATTAAAACTTTGTATTGCTAACATTGTAGATAAATCTATTAATTCTATCATTACATTTGTAGCTTTTACATTCAACAACCCAACATTATCAAAATCATTATTTTCAATTTCTATTATTAGTTCATCTGCATTAGTTGTTTGTGTTTTTGTTTTGTCATCTAATGCAGCGAAATAGTTAGTAGCAGTTATTAAAACCCACACACTATAGGCGTCTTTATCTCTATTCCAAATGAACTCAGGATTTTCGTCTGTGTTAGTGTTATCTTCACCAGCATATCTATAAATATAATGCCCATAGCGTACTTCATCATAGTAATCATATAAAGCTGTATCACTCCAAAGCGTTTCATCTTCTGTTACATTTATACTCAAATAGTCAGTAACTTTATTCTCAACTATTTTCATTATGCTCTTAAAGCAACATTCATTAAGTTACCCCCCTCCGTTACATTGTTTAATATCATTGTTAATTGTTTAATATCTTTTCTAATTTCTGCTAAATCGCTATTGTTTCCCATTGTCGCACTTACATTAAATGACGGTTGTGAAGTAAATCCACCATCTGCAAAGCTTCCTTTTTGTCTAGCTACTTCCATTTGATTAAATAGCATAGGATTAGAATCAACCATCCACTTAGGTGCTACATATTCGCCCTCGTGTACGATTCCAGCTTGCTTAAAGCCTGTATGGTCTTTTTTTCCTATACCGTCTGTGTATCCACCTTTCGCAAAGTAGTCATAGTATGTTGACTCTCTAAAATGTTTTACCTCAGTTCTCTTGCCATAGTCCCATTCAGTCCATTCTCTTTTATTATGATTTACTTGCTTAATTTGTAAGTTTTTCAAAGATGTAGTATCATTATTTGTTAATACTTTATTAGATTTTTCAATAGCAGAAAGATTACTTAATTGGCTAACATCTAGTCCAGTTGCAACTGATAAAGCTTTAGCTCCTGCAAGTAATCCATTTATAGAAATACCTTTATTACCATCTCCCATCAAATCAGATATTACAGATTGTACAGAATTTGTTTCTCCTGTAAGGCTTTTATCTGTTGCTAATCCTTTGTTGTCATAATAAGTTTGGCTATCTACCGTACCTGCAACATTTTTTAAACCAATTAATAATAAAGCATTATTTGAATCTTGAGTTTTTAAAGCTAACTTTTGCAATTCTATTTGTTCATCTTCACTTATATTGCCATCTTCATTAGCCAAATTAATAGCTTCTAAAAATTCATTCATTGATGTTAAAGTTTGACTTGCAATTTGTGCTGTACTTTCAAATTGTCCTGCCTGTGTTCCTACTGTAGACTGTGCAAATCTCATCTCTGAAATATTGCTAAAGTTAGATGGGTCTAAGTAGTCTGTTGCGCTTGAAACGAATTGATTATAAGCTTCTGTGTAAATAGTACCTATATCTCTATCCATAGGATTTAATGCTAAATCATTTTTAGCTTTTACTGCAAGGCTTAAAGCTTGACTATAATTAATTGTATTAAATGCTGTTTGCTTACCTATGTTTCCTAATTGGTCTGCGTTTGATTTTAAGCTATTAAATAATGTATCTGTAAACTGAAATATAAAAGTATCCATTGTATCGATAACTTTAGTAAGTCCATTGTCTAAAGTATTTAAACTACCTGAAAAATTATCAGCTTTTTTAGTTGTGTCTTGAATAGTTTCGTAAACTGAGTCTTTATCGTTGTAGAAAGTATCTATGAATTCTTTTTTTACCTCTGTTGTTTCTTCTGTAGCTTCTGTTACCTCCCTTGTAGTATTCATATTTTCTAGCATTGTTTTAGTGTATTCGTCTTGTTTTACTATTTCATCTTGAATGTTAAAATTATCTGCAATAGGATTTTCTTTTTTTGCTTTTTGTTCAGCTTCGTATTTATCTGCTAAATCTTGTAAAAATTTCGTTCCCTGGTATATGTCATTTGCTGTTATTTCTGCATTATCTGAAGCTTTAGAATTATTAACTTTGTTTCCAAAATCTTCTTTTACTTTAGTTGTTTTGTCTTCAATATCTGAAAATCTTATTTCTTTAAATTTTAAGTTAGTGTCTGCGTTAAATCTTTCTGCTAATGCTCCACCCTCTGAGTTTCTTAATTGGTTAAAGTTTTCTAAAGCACCACTTATCCCTTTTGCTAGTATTCTATCAGCAAAATTAACTTTTGATATTTGTGGTCCGCCCATAACACTATTATACGCATTAACTCCAGCAATTACAAGATTTATAGTTCCCTGTAATGGTTTAAGTAATCCACCTAATCCAGTTATCATTAAATCAATCATAAGCCCTATGCCATTGCCCCAATCATACATAAAACCTAATGCACCTATTACAGAATTAATACCGTCTATTGCTATATTTGAAAATGCTTCAGCACCCTCTGCTCCTGTTTTAAATCCCTCGTTCATAAAATCGGACATTGTCATCGCACCAGCTTTTAAATAGTCAAAAAGTCCACCGTTCATAATATCAAGAGTAAAATTAGTCCACATATCATTCATATTTGATATCATACCGTTCCAAGTTTTAGATTGCATTTCCATTGCACCCTCATACTTAGAGTTGAATATTGCAGATAAAGTACTTTCTATTATTTGAGAGTTGTTAGCTACTACTATCTCCCTACCCTCATTGCTTGAATTAGTCCAAGAGTATTTTATTTCCTCGCCCATAAGACTTGCACGAATACCAAATTCTTTAAGTCTTTCGTTTTCCCCTACAACTGCATCAGCCATTGCTTCAACAGCTTGTTGTAAGTCTTTACCCATTGCACTTGCAGTATCACCAAGAGTTCTAAGAAGTCCATTAGTAGGATTAAGTCCATAAGCTCTAAGACTTGCGAATGACTCCGAAACCCTTTGAATATCGTATGGTGTTGTTGTTGCAAATTCTTTTATCCATTGCATAGATTCTTCTGCTTTATCAGCACCACCCTCTATTGTATTTAAAACAGTTCCTATCCTTTCAAATTCAGCACTAACTGTGACTGCGTGGACTGTTAAATCTTTAAAAGCTGTTGTAAGTTTATCTACTACCACTACTGCCAATATTCCTGTAGCTAAAGTTTTCAAAGCATTATTGAATTTATCTGTTTTTTCTTGAGCTTCCTTTGCTTCTTTTGCAGACCTCTTTAGTTCTTCGTTATATCTGTTTAAACTTTCTTTAGCTTTAATTGCTTCTTGTTTTTTATATTCTTGCAAAAGTTTATTTTGTGCTTTTTGTGCTTCTCTTGATTGTCTTTCATTTTCTTTTAACTCTTGATTATATTTACTTAATTCTTCTTTTGCTTTAAGTGCTTCAGCTTTCTTCAACTCTTTATTAAATTTTGCTTGTGCAACTTCAGCTTTTTTAGATTCTGTTTTAGTAGTGCTTAGTTCTTTATTATAGATTCTTAACTCTAAGCTGTTTTCTTTTATAGCAATATTATTCTTTTTAATAGAAGTTGTTAATTTTTCTTTTTGCTTTAAGTAGTCTTCTGATTTTTTATCTAACGAAATTAATTGTTTTTCATATTCAATATTTTGTGATTTTAATCTATCTTGCGATTTCTCTAAAAGACTTATTTTGTTTGTGAGTTGTGTAACTTTATCTGCATTTTTTGTAGTTACTTCAATTGGTAATATTGCGATAGTACACCCCCAGTAATTTATTATTTTAATTATAGCATAAAAATTGCTATTTGTTAATATCATTACAATATGTTAATTGATTAATATTTTAATTTATGATATAATGTTACTGTTATCGAGGGATTAATTACCCCTCACTCCATAAGATAACAAAATGATAACAAGGAAACTACTATGGAATTAAAAGACTTCAATATAATAAAATCATACGAACCTATTAGAGATAAAACAAGACATTTAAGTGAGAAACATATAGCAATATGTCCCAAATGTGATAATGAATTTGTTTTAATAGTATCAGATAGAAAAATAAATAACAAGAGCGGTGTTTGTAAATCATGTACATCTAAAAAACTATTTACTTTGGAAGACAAAAGACTTTATAGAATTTGGCACTCAATAAAACAAAGAACTAACGCAAAAGATGGAAAAGAATTTATTGTTTATAAATCTAAAAATATTACTATGTGTAATGAGTGGCTAAAAGACTTTGAAATATTTAAGCAATGGTCTTTAGCAAATGGATATGCAAATAATCTAAGTATTGATAGAATTAAAAACGATGAGGGTTATAATCCTAATAATTGTAGATGGACTACTCAACTTATTCAAAATAGAAATCAAAGAAAATTAAGAAGTAATAATAAAAGTGGTTATAGAGGAGTGTCTTTTAGAAAAGATACTAACAAATGGGCATGTGAAATAACAGTAAATTATAAAAAATTTAGCTTAGGTTGTTATACCTGTAGACTGCAAGCAGCTTATGCGTACGATAAATATGTAACAGATAATAATTTAGAGCATACTAAGAATTTTTCTTAGGCTCTATTTCTTCTTTTTAGGCTTAGGAAGTGAACTCACAAATTTATCAAACATACTATCCAGTATCGGTATATAATCTCTAGGTTTTAAGCCAATCCATTTAACATAATCTTTTGCTTTTAGATAATCGTAGCCTGTTGGAGTTGAAGACATACCATCATATTCAAATTTTAGTCTTTTGAATATATAAAGCAATGTATTCGCTTCGTTGTCATCATCTTCAAATACTGCAAGATTCGTACCTTGCTCTAAGATACCTTTTAAATCTTCTTTATCGTAGTTTTCAAAAGATTTTTTCCTTGCAAACTGCCCAGCCCATTCGACTAATTTTTCGTATCTTGTGACTTTCCCTCTTTAATATCTTTGTTTATAGTTTCCCATACGATTGTGTACCCATAATTTTCGCATATTAAATCCAATCTAACTTTGTTTTCTTCATTTAAACGAACTCTGTTATCTATATGCTCTTTGGCGATAATCTCAGATATGTTATCATCATTATCTATAATCGCATCTTCTAATTTGTCGCTTAATCTATAAGCTTCGTCCATTATTGACTGTTGTTCTTCTAATAATTGATTCTTTTTATCTTCATCTTTTGTTATTGGTATTCTTAATTCTAAGTTTTGTGCTTTTTGTTGTAATCTTGATATTTTATTTTGATTTTTTTTATTTGCTTTTGCGATGTTATCTCGCTCTTTAAATTTAAGCTTTATTGATTTTTCTAATTTTGGTGTTATTGCTAATACTTTACCTTTAATTTCATCGAATGTTCCATCTTTTTTTGGTACTTCTATTGTAAAGTTTTCCGTGAATTGTAGCTTTGTTGCCATTTTTAAGTCCTTTATTTTTTTTAAGTCCTTGCAATTAAAGTGGATAGGTGGGACTTAAGCACCTACCCACGAGCACTATCTAACTAAAAAATCCTGTTTTGATTGTAAACGCTGTATTAGAAGTGAAAATAAAATCATTTGTTCTTATAATATTATCTTCATTATCTGCATCACTAGAATTAAACAGCTTTACATTTGTAATAGTCATAACAATAGTTTTGCCATTTACTTCTGTACCGTTGTTTGTACCAAGTTTAATTACTATATCATATAAGCTTTGTGCTTGTAAGTCCAAAATTCCTTGATTGTATTCAGTTAAATCAGGTGGAAACTCTACGCTGAAAGTCGGTTCAAAGTCTGTACCCTCATACTCGCCAAGTCCAAGTCCATACCGCTTGTTAATAGTCGAAGCCATATCTAAAGAGATATTATTCGCACCTACAATAGCAGTACCGCCTTTTGTCATAACATCCACTTTCTGTGCAACAACTACTGGCTCAGTCAATGATGGTGGTGTTGGATTCGCTTCATCTATTGCAATACCTTTATTATCAAAGAATCCTGAAACTGTGAAATCAAATGTAACTGGTTCCCCTACAGTTATATTGAATGCACTTGATACAGCCATAGTTCCTGTGAATGTTTGCTTTTTACCGTTCATATAATAAACAGCCGACCCATTTATTTGCGAAGTAGTGTTATCCCAAGTATAAGTAACAGTTTCTTCTCCTGGTGTTGTAGTATCTATTACTTCTCCAAATCCTGAACTTTTAAGCATCTCTCCATAAGCTGGTTGAGTGCCTAAAGCATCTGCTGCACTGTTTTGAAACCTTACTCTATGTGAAATAGTTTCGCCCTCAATAACAGTATCATCTACATCAGCGTATGAATCCCATTGACCTAATTTACCATTAATAACCATAAATTTATCAGTTTTAACAGTTGGAGTCCATACAATCTTTTCCGTTGAATCTATAAACCCTGCCGTAGGAACTGGTAAAGTCGAACCGCTTAGAAAATATAAAGCACTTGCTTTGGTATTAATTCTTGCCATAATATATCCTTTTTAATTTTGTTTGTGTTTTGCAAAAAACATATTAGATTATATCATAAAAATTACATTTTGTTAATCTTATTGCATTTTGCTATTTATACTTTATTAAGTTAGTTGTTAGTATAATGTTATACTTAAAAAGAAAAGGATTAGAAAATGAGAGAGATTAAATTTAGAGCGTGGAAATTTGCAAAAAATGGAATAAGTGCAAAAATGGAAAGTTACGAACAGATGGTAAATAATACAATGCAATATTTATCAAATGAAAAATCTTTTAAAGATTCAAGAGTCATTATGCAATATACAGGATTAAGAGATAAAAATGGAGTAGAGATTTATGAGGGGGATATTCTTCATGTAGAGGGTATAGTAACATGGAACAATGAAGAAGCAAAATGGTCTGTTATAGATATTAGTTGGAATGATAAAAGAGAATGGCACGATATTAATTACACTACTATCCCACTTGAAGTTATCGGAAACATACACGAAAACAAAGAGTTACTTAACTAGCTATAAGTAACAACCTTAAACTGAACTAGAGTAACATAAAAGTCATTTTCTAGTTTAGTAGTAGGATACATCTGCCCGTCTTTGACTTGTATATCATTATCAAGCAATTTATTATCAAAGAAAGTTTTAATATCATCTGCTAAATCAATAGATAGTATCTCGTTTTTATGATAACAAAAAGCTTGTACATAAGAGTGTGTTATCTCAGGAGTGCTGTACCCTACTAAGTCGCTTCCATTGTTTACAAATTCTATTCTAACATATTCATTTAAGCCTGTATTGTCAAAAGATGGGGTTTGTGCTGGGTATTGTAAAGCTGTTTGATTCCAGTTAGTTTTAAAATATGTTCTTATAGTTGTTAGTGTTACTTTTGCACTCATTTTATAGCCTTTTTATTTATATTATATCATATTTTTGGTATAATATAAAAGTATTCGGGGAAAGTCATGAGTCCCCATTCCATAAGAATACAAAATGAATACAAGGAAACTTCAATGGAAACAAAAATCACTAAACCAATATTAATAAAAGACTTAGGTATGCAATATGCTAATGAAAACAGTAAACAAAAAAGAAGATATGGGTTATATAAATGTTACTGCGGTAAAGAGTTTAAAACTAATACAAATATAGCAAAGAACGGTAGTTGTAAATCATGCGGATGTCATAAAAAAAGAATACTAACTGAAAAAGCAACTGTGCATAATTTATGTAGACATAGATTGTATAATATTTATTATGGAATCAAGGCAAGATGCACGAATAAGAATAGCCATAAATTTAATGATTACGGTAATAGAGGAATTACTGTGTGTAAAGAATGGGAAAATAGTTTTATTAATTTTTATAATTGGGCTATGCTAAATGGATATGAAGATAACTTAACGATAGATAGAATTGATAATGATGGAAACTATGAGCCTAGCAATTGTAGATGGTCTAACAATACAATACAAGCTACAAATACAAGAAAATTAATAAAGACAAATACTAGTGGTTATAGGGGAGTTTATTTTAACAAAAAAATAAACAAATGGATTGCGAAGATATCTATTAACAATAGTTATGTATATCTAGGATGCTTTATAGATATAATGGATGCTGTAAAAATAAGGGATGAATATATAATAAAAAATAACTTACCACACATTAGAAACATTACTTAATTGCCTTTAGCTTAGATTCTAATATTCTGTTATACTTGTCTATTATCTGCTCAGCTCCAGCGCTAAATTGTTTACTACCCTGTAATACTGCTCCGTCACTATCTATTATTAAAGGGGCAATTCTTAACTCTGCATACTCAGTAGGATTGTCTATTATCCAACTTCCATTCGATAATTCTTTTAATTCCCATCCACCTTTTAGATAACCACCTGAGTACCCTTTTGGTGCGGAGTTAGGATTTTTCCATATACTAGGATTACCAACTGGAGTAGCATTTACTAACTCGTTATATAAATCATTCGCAATAGTAGCTACAACTAAATTCTTTTTAGATATTATCTGATTTAATTCGTTTAGTATTGCTCCCATAAACAAACCTTTTTATTTATTATAACATAATTTTTATTACAAATTTTAATTTAAGTTAGATTGTAGTATAATGTTATACTTAAATAGAAAAGGATTTAGATAATGACAAGACTTAAACAATTAAAAAATTACCCTATTGGGGATTGCCAAAGAACAGTATTTGCGTGTCTATTGGGATATGAAAGCCCTTTAGATGTTCCAAATTTTACAGAAATGGAAGAAAATAAAGAATTAATGGAAAATAATTTTGTACGAAATATATATAATTGGCTGGATGAAAATAATTTGACATATATAGAGGTTACGGAAGAGTCCTTTAAGCACTCAGGATATATTCCTTTAGGATACTGTACTATTTCTGGCAAGAGTCCAAGAGGAGACTATAATCATATTGTTATAGGTAAAATAACTTTAAATAAAGATAACTTATATGAGTTAAGATATGTTTGGGACACATCACCTTTTCACGATGGAAATTTTATAGATGGTAAAATATTATCAATAGGGTTTTTAAGTAGAAAAATATGAATAAGTTAATAGATAAAATAATAACTAGCTATAAGTAACCACCTTAAACTATATACAATTTGCTTAGTTTTTTATCTCGCTAAAAGGACTTCATACTTATAGATAATATTTTGTATTTGTGAACTATCAATAAAAGTAATAGCGTATTTTAAGCCTTTATATTCGATTTTATAATCTTCTTTATTGATTGGTTGGTCTGTGTAAAACTTTAAATACAAGCTATAAGATTGCTTTTCGTTATCTGTTAATTTTGCAAGTATCTTATCCGTTGCAACATTTTTAACGAATGCTTTTTGTGGATAATCTTGCTTGACTTCAGGTGTGATAATATTTTCAAAAGCATCATCCCATACCTCTTCGGTTTCTTGCCAAATGATAATATCTGAACCGTATTCGTTTTGTGCTTCGATATAATCTTGTCTTGCTTGTAATCCGTCTTGTTGTGTTGCCATATTAACCTCTAACGAGAGAGAAAGTTCCACTTGAAGAAACTTCGTACTTTGCTAATAAATTTATTACTAAGTCAGGGAGTTCGTTATCTGCATCTCTAGGGTTAAAGTATTCTACTGAAATATCATCAACTTTCTTAACCTTGATATTTGATTTCTCTCCATCATCAACCATATCTTTACCAATAGAATAATTTGCTAAGTATGCAGTAGCAAGTTTTAAATCATATTCTAATGTTTCAGGTAGTGTGATTTTACCTTTTATTACCAATGTAGCTTGTCTTAAATAGATTTCTTTAGTAGTGTCCTCAGTTATTGCATCCCAATCTGTTCTTTGTGATGGTGGAACATTATTTAATAGTATTGTTCCTGCATCTGCTAAACTACAAAATGTATCATAACCTGTTGTTGGATATTCAATTAACATTTAATCCCCTTTAATAAACTTTATAAAGCCCACCATTGAGATGGACTTGAAAAGATTACTTTTCTTCTGTTGGTTGAGCTGTTCTTCTAACTGGCTTCTTATCTACATATTTGCCAGTCGCTAACCATTCTTTAGCGTCGATTGAGTGTTTAACTTCAATCGGCTTTCCTGTTTTCTTATCGTAGATAACTACCATATTAAACTCTTGTTAAAAACGCTGTTACTGTTACGCCTGTAGCTGTTGTTCCAACTTTAGTAACTGTTACTCTAAAGAAGTCCGCACCATCTACTAAGTCGTTTAATTGTACCGAAGTAAAACCTATCTCACTTCTACCAGCTGCTGAAATTGTAGCAACATTACCAACTTTAACATAAGTACCACCAACTGAATCAGATGCTTCTAATGCAACTGTGTAGTAGTTAGAACCGTCAAAAGTTCCTGCTAAAGCACTCGCATCAATAACAGCATGATATGCAGCATCACCTAAGTTTAAACCAACAATATTAATTCCAGTTGTCGATGCAGTAGCAGTTACTGCACTTCCCTCTGTTATTAATCCTAATTCATCAAATGTTTTTTGTGACATTATATATCTCCTTTTACTTAGTTACTGCAACATTAGTAATATTTTTGATTCTTGCTGCACTATATGGAGCAAAAACAGCCATTGAGTTATACCATTCTATTCTAGTTCTGAACGATGGTTTACCCTCAAGCTCACCCATATCACGAACATCCATAGAACCGTTTTCAATTCCTGAAACTCTACCCTCACCAATAGACAATATATAGATAGATGTAGTGTTTCCTGCTTCTGAAAAGTCTAGTATTTGATTGTTGTTGTTATCTTTATCTATAATAACAATAGGTAAATCGTTATACATTGTAACTTGTCTACCGAACTCATCTTGCATATAAGTAATGTAACCACCTACTGCTGTATCTCTTGCAGCTTCTGTTAATCTTCTTCTCATTGCTTTACTCATAAGAATTACATTTGCATCATCTACATAGTCAATAGCTTCATCAAGTTTTGCTAAAGATAATCCAGCACCTGTTGCATGATTCGCAATAACTGCATCACCGCTTAGTCTTTTTTGTAATCCATCAAATTCTCTTGGGTCAGACTCTGAATCACCTTTGATAAATGTTTTAGTCCAAGATAACGCTAAAGCTTTAATCTTCATTGCTTCTTGTACAGTTCTTTGGTCCATTCCCATTGTATCAACGATGAATTTATCCACATCTAAATCACCACCAGCAATAACTAGGTTTTCGCTTTTTGGATTAATTATACCTGTAGATTCTGTATAAGAACCATTTACACCTCTAAAACCAATACCTGGTAAAGTTTCCTCTACATTGTATTTAAGTGAATTACCTTGAATCCCCTCGAATGGTAATAGTCTAAGTATGTCCGAAGTTTCTGCAAACTTCATCATAACTCCCATTTTATATGTATCACCAGTATTTAATTTTGATGCTTCTAATAATGTTAATGCCATTTATTATTTCCTTCCTTGTTTCATTAATTCGGTTGAGTTCATAGATTGCTCTGTCTGAACACCACCACCGCTTGATTCTCTTGCACCACCACCACCTGCAATATCAGCCTTTAACAAGGGTTTCCAATTGTCATCACTCTTAAGCGATTCTAGTCTTGTTTGTGGTGTCATAATATTTGTACCATTGTAAATTGTTGAACCGTCTTCATTTTTATAAACAATTTTGTCACCGTCTAAAGTAGCACCTTGCTTTAAATGGTCAAGTATCATCTTTTCAGCTATTGGCGTACTTGCTAAACTTCCGATTCCTAAATCTCTTAAACTATTAGTTAAAGCCATATTTGAAAGTTTACTCTCATATTCACTTGTAAGAGTACTTTTCTCATTATTTGCTTTTTCTATTAAAGACTTAAGATTTTCAATCTCGCTTGTTAATTTCTCATCGCCTTTAGTTTCTTTCATCTTTGTAACAAACTCTTTTATAGTGTCCTCTGTTACCTCCTCTAGTCCAGTACCTGTTTTAATTAAGCTCTTAAGACTATCCCGTCCTTTTTGTGCTTCTTCAAATTTAGATTCTAAATTATTTATCTTTTTAACATTGTTACTTGATGATTCTTCTAAAGTATCAATTAACGCTGTAGCCTCTGCATTGTCTCCGACAATTTTTCTTAGCTGTTCAAAACTCATAAAACACTCCGTAATTTTATTTTCAGTTTTATTATAACATAAAAATTACATTTTGTTAATAGTATTACATTTTGTTAGTTATTTTTTATTATTCTATCACTTAATTCTCTAATTTGTTTAAGCGTCATTTGTTTTGTAACATCATTTAAGCTTCCAACCTTGTAAATACCTTTTTTATATCCCTCGTATTGTTTCTTAGTTAGTTTGGCACGCTTGAAATATTCAGGAGTTGTTTCGAACCAAGTAGGATAATCTTCTGCATCTGTTTCGCCAAATTCTGATGCTCTTCTATTTTGGACTTCATTATCAGTAAGACCGACCAGTTCTGACCTACAATTTGCGTGCGTTTTTACTAAGTGTGATATCTCTTCAATAGGTTTATAAAACTTTTTACCACTCATTCTAATGCAGTAATCCGATGTTCTTCCATCAAATACACTTGAATAAATATAGCCTTTAACCACTCCTAAATCTTCAAGTCTTTTAAACTGTGCAAATTTTGCAGTAGCTCTACTTTGTCCGATAACAGTATTTATATTAGTTCTAATGTTTGCTTTAGCTAGATTCCCACTTTTTATCTGATAATCTCTAATCATTGCATCTATTGGGCGACCTTGCACTACTCCACTTGCGACAACTGTTCTTAATTGTCTTTCGTGGTTATCACTTGCTAAATCAAATAATTGTTTAAACTCATAAGCTTTATTCTCACTCATTTGTATTAATCTTCTACTATTAATTAATTCATTTGCGACTCCTGTTGGAATAGTTGCACCTATAGTGCTACCTAATAAAGCATAAGAGATATTAGCAGCTTCAACCGCTTCATCTTGAACAGTTGCGAAAACTCCACCATAAGCCTTTAGTATCTCATCTTGAATAAGTTTTTTAATTTCGTTTAGTTTTGCTTTAGTCCATATACCTTTGGTCTTTAAAAGTCTATTGGTTATATTTTCATCTGCTAACTTTAAAGCTAGAAGTAGATTGTCGTATGATTCTAGCTTTACATTCTCGAATAATGTTGAGTCTATTAATATTTTGTCTAGTAGTTCATTCATTTATATCCCAGTTGATTTAATTCTTCTTTTGTTGTCAGTTGTTTTGATATTTTCATTTAATTTCTCCTATTGGTGTTATTGTTTTAGCATATTTTGTCAATGTATAGCCATAATAGGCACTATACACTTTATTGCACTTTGTACATTCTAAATAAGATAAATTATCTTTTCTATATATCTTATTTAAATCAAAATGATGCAAACAAAAATATTGTTTAATTTTTATAAAAATATTTTTAGTTTTCATACTAAGCCTTTATTAATCATTTTAAATATCTATTAATAAAATTTACAGTATTAATCGGACTTTCAAAAAAATTTTCTAAAAAATTTATTATGTCACAATCTTCAATATCTACTTCACTATGTAACCATAAAACATTTTCAACCTCTCGTATTCCTATTTGGTCTCCAAAATTTTCATTTCTTACAACATTTTCATTTAATCCAAATAATAAATATTCTTCATCTCTTACAACATCTTTATTTAGTGTAAATACCATTTTCTAAATCCTTTTCTTTAATTTGTAACCGTAGTATAACATTACAATAATTAAATACAGCTTAACTATCCAATGGTTCCTAACTCATCTCTTAACAACAACTTTTCGGTTTCACGCTCTTTTTTATCAAGATAAGGAAGCAACTCACCTTGTATTAACATATCCATAAGCAATTCATAGCTAAGTACGCCTTGAGTTCGCAAGTTCAATAAGAAGTTAGCTTGTTCATTCGTAAGTATATTGCTATCAAAATCTTTATTAACTGTAATTGTATTCTCTCCTAAACTTCCATTTGTTTTATACCATTCTAGCAACTCCAAAGCTGTATTTATGCCTTGTTCGATTTCAGTTGCATAATCTGTTAGCTTACTTTCGTTTGATGTACTAGCCTTTTCTACTTCTGTTGCTGTAGTATTTTTTATCTGTGTAGCAAATTCAACGCTTGTACGCTCCATTTGCTCCTCAAGGTACTTAATTTCAGTTTGTATCATCTCATAATTAGAACCACTTGTTTCAGCCCACGAAAAAGAACCATTTTCATCGGTAAAATGTAATCCTTGGTTAATGGATAAAGTTTGTGGTTTGCTAGTATCGTTTTCAAGTTGTCCTTTTATGATTGGAAACGGACACGCTCCTACACGAACATAGTTAGCTTTCTCGCTGTTTCTATTTAAGTGTGCTATGTTTATCTTTGCTTGGTCGTAAAGAGGAGGTATCATATCCCTACCCACTTGCACAACTGGAACAATAGGAATGTTTAATATTTGTGTAAATTCAGATACCTCAGCACCATCTCGCCAAATAGATACTTGTACTTTACCCTCTATCAACTCATAAACTCTTATTTGTTCTTTTACTTCAGTTTTAAATCTATCTGTTTTTTCTTCATAGGTTTCAAATATAGAAAATACTGAAAATTGACCGTATTCATCTACTTGCCAATTCTTTACTTGACTTCTTAATATGTTTACAAAATAAGGTCTTATCCCTGCTTTCTCCTGGTCTGCTTTAGTGATAATCTCTTCCGATTTATATGCAACTGAATCAACCAATATAAATGTAAAGCCATCACGAACTCTTGATGTTAGAATCTTTTTAGAGAACTCATTTAAATTATCTTTGTGATTAATTTTTTCAGCCCATTCTATAACTAAAGGATTAGTAAGATTAGTAATGTCAATAGGTTTTCTAAATACAATGTTTTTAATAGTATCAACTGTACGAAATACATAGTTATCTAAATTAGTATCTTGTTGTCTTATTTCAAAATCAGCTTCTTTTTCAAACTTTCGTAAATATTTAACTGCTGTATCTGTACCTTTGTAAATATCATTTACTTTAATTAGTTGATGCTTATATGCTTTGTATTCTTCACTTTCAAAGTCAGGTGTTGCCATTTATTTTTCCTTTATTCGTGTAACTATTGATATTATACTTGTATTAGTGCTTTTTGCTGTGATTGTAACTTCTTCACTCGGTTTTAAATCCAGAATGATATCTCCATCTAATAAATTAATTCTTTGTGTTTCTTCTTTACTAAGTATTGTTGAACCTATTTGATTAATTATTTTTGTTATTGTTCCGATTGTTTCTGTAGTAGTTGATAATGTAGCATTAGTGCTTACTTCTATTCGGCTATTGGTTTCATCCCAATAGTTGAAAGTGCCACCTGTTGTGCTATCTTTGTAGATTTTGAAGTCTACGGGTTTTGCACCATCTGTTTTAAGTGTTAGTGTTGCTATTTTTATTGTTGTTGTGTTTGTATTTCCGCCAAAATTAGCTCTATTGCGTATGGTTAAAAGTATTGATTCTGTGTTAGCTGATAAAGGAAAGTTATTTATTTCAATAAGACTAGCATTGTCAACTGATAGAGAACTGTTGCTCTCTGTATAAATAGGTTTTGATTTTCTGCTACCTCGCAAGATTCCTTGAATATCAAGACCTTTGTAAGTATCGAGTAAACCTTGCATAAATGCCATAACAAACCTTTTTTAGTTTATTATAACATAATTATTGCTATTTGTTAAGTTAGTTGCAGTTTGTTAATTATTTTTAAACTCTTGTTTTGTCATTTTACGCCTTTCAATTTTATACTTGCACTATCAATACTTACCCAGGCGTTAAAAAAGGGGCAAGGTTCTTTACTATTTTTAATAAACTTATCATTCTCAAAAACACTTGCTAATTCATCTCTTAAAAATACAGTTGATTTTTTTTCACTAAGCCATAATAAAAACTTAGTCATATATTCATTGTCTGATTCTGCTTTTTGTACCATCTTGTCAAATAGAATTTTAGATAACCTCTCGTTAAACACATATTCATTTATAATTCTTAATCTGTTATGATATTGTTGTTTATCTATATCTTTTCCTTTGCTAATTCTTTGCTTTCTATCTGCTCCAACTCTTCCAAAGCTTCATGAATCTGATATATTTCTTCATTTGCTTCTTCTGCTCCAAAAAAGAAAGGTCTATTATCATATTTTTCTTTAAGTATTTTTTATAATATTTTAATAGCAATCATTACATTTTCTCCTTTTCAATCTCTCCGCTCTTTATCTGCTTATACAGAATACCAAACTTTAAAAGCTTTAACCTTTCAGGATAATTGTCTCGCATATAAGTATACTGCCGCTCTGTTAGGTTTGCTTCTTTCATTGTTAGCTGTTTAGATATTTTCATCTATGCTACTCTTGCTATATATTTGTTAAAATCATTTTCTTTAAAATTCCATCCTATTTGTAATTCGTCAAAGAAATAAACTTCCTCTTCTTTTGTTTCATTATCGATACATTCAAATGATTCATTATCCACATCTAAAATAGTATAAGTCATATAATTATTCATATCAGAATAAGTTAGAATCATTCCAGCCTCTACTAAATCTTTTTTTATTTCAACTTCGCTCATTAAATCTTTCATTTTCTAAATCCTTTTCTTTTTATGTAATACAATTATAATACACTATATATTAAATTGTACTTAAAATTAGAGAAAAGATAACAATATTGTACTTATATATATTATAAAAAACTACCTTGATAAGATGTAGCCATTCCTCTGTCGACTCCAAATAATCTATGCAACGGATAAGTTCCAGCATCAGTCCAATCATCTATTGTTCCAGCTCCATTAAGCTTCTCTGGCACTCCTTTATCATCATACGCTTGTTGTTCCATAGCTTTTGCAAAATTAGGACACTTCTTTACATTAATAAATAAGTTCATCTTTTCAAAGTGATTATTAGTAGTGTTTATTCTATCCATTACTCTTGGATTAGAACTTGGTACATTTACTTTAATTCCAGCATCTCTTATAAGTTGTATATCTGATTTGCTCGCATTAGTTTGTCCTTGATTACCACTCGCGTCTGGTATCACTTCTAAGTTGTTATGTGGATATCTTCTTTTAATATTATCTATTATTCTGAATGTGTCGTGGCTTGCAAATTCATCTATAGCATACATATTTCTTCCATCACGAATATAAACTACACTACAACACGAACCTACATTAAAATCTTGGCCTATGATTAAATAATCTCTATCTGTATGTACTAAATCAGTGTTATGTTTATCTCTATTGAAATAATATACTGTACCACTTGTAAGATTTACGAACTCGCCATTAAGATATGCTTCTAATAGTTGTTCAGGGTATTGTTTTTTTAATGTTTCGATAAAATCCTCAGGTAGATATTTATTGTCTTGAGTTCTTGCCTTTATTAATCTTCTATCACTTCCAATTTCTTCGACAAATATTCTATAAGCAGCTTTAAAACCCTCAGGCGTTGTCGTAATAACAAATTGTCTTACATTTCCAGCTCTTAATCTACCCAATAATTTCATAAAAGCTTTATATGCGATATCTGTTTTTGATGTATCAAACTCATCACAAATTACAAAAGCTGCATTTATACCTACTAATCGCTCTACATTTTCCATACTCATACAAATAAGCTTATTCTCTTTTCCGTTTATAGTAAGTGTAAATATTGAACTTGAAGCATTGAATTTATATTCTACATTCCACTCTTCAAGTGCTAACTTCATTTCAGGGACTAAAATATCTCTAATCATAGGGAAAGTTGGCTCAGTAACAATACCTACACAACCCTCGTTTAAATAACTTAATTGTATTGCTTTTCTACAAGCTGTATAAGTCTTACCACTTCCATATCCGGCAACCATTCCTAATATCTTAGTGGTTGTATCGCTTAATACTTCATATTGGTGGTTAAGTAGTTTAATATCCATCTATTCTTTAATTATCTCTTATTATATTTATTTGAGTAGGTGAGGTTTGTTGATTATTATTTGTATTAGCTATTACCGTGTTAGCGTGTCTTTGATTAACTCCTAAAGTGATTGATGCTTTGTCATACCCATCAAGTGCATTCTTTACATCAGTTGTATTAAGTTTTCTTTGTTCAAACTTTTGCATTCCATCGCCAACATTTATTTTATCTTCTACATAACCACTCTCTACTATTTCAGTCATTTTCTTTAGTGCTTTTTCTACTCCACCATATACTAAATTAGCTCTTCTTAGTTTAGCATTCACTTCACGCTCAAAACATTCACTTTGATATTCACTTTCGCTATTAAGTTCAGTCTTTATCGCAACTACGCTATTCACTTTATCCGAATACTTTGGAGTTACACCCTTACAAATCTTGTTTATTGTTGCAGGACTACATTCATAATCTTTAGCCAATTGATTTTGTGATTTACCTACATGATAGTCTGCTAATATTTTATCTTTTGTATCTTGTGTTAGTCTAGCCATTAGTAGCATCTTCCCTGTATTGGATTGTTATATGGTTTTTTGTCTTTTATTTGACTTTCTCTTATTATATAATAAACTCTCTCTATAATCTTTCCTCCTCCCCAAGCATGGGAAGTTTCATATATCTTTATTATTAATTTTCGCATCTTATTGACCTCTTATTCTCATAGTTCTTTTTGTCTTATTGCCCTTTAAATAGATAGGTACTGTTTGATTCTCTTTATGCTCTTTTATGTTGGCAAGATTTGTTACTGTTATTAATCTTATTTCGTTTTTACAATCATCATACAAGAATCTTATATTACTTTTGTTTATTACTTTTAAATTGTCTTCTGCATTGTAAACTTTCAAATTTTCAGATAAAGCCTTTTCAAACATTCTTTTAATTGTTGTTGCTCCTAACTTTAATCTTTTTCTAGCTCTTTTAATGGCGTGTTTACTAATGATTATATTCTTATTTTGCATCTTCCTACCTCTTGCTCTTAACTAATATATTTCTTGTTTCTTTTGTTCTTCTATCTCTTACAACTACTATTTGCTGCTGTTCTTTATATTTACTCATTTAATCCCCTAATATTTCAATTTGCGTTATTCCTGTTAGCACATCTTTTAAATGAACCTGACACTTATACGGAAAATTGCTTCTTGGATTAATTACTCGCATTATAATAGTATTTTTGTATGTTTCGCTCTTTATGAAATGCAAAAGTCCACCTAAACAAAAGTATCTAATATCTTTGTAGTTTCTATCTACTACATCTATCTTTTGAAATTCTCTAAACTCATTACTAAATAAGCTAGTTACTAATGCTATTGTTAATATTGATTTTTTCATCTTTGACTCCTATCTAATACTTCACATTCCTGCGATTCAAAGCTTTTATTATCCTCTCTAATATTAACACCTCTATCATTTAATATCTTTATTATTTTAAGGCTTAGCTTTAATAGTTCTGCATCTGTTTTCAAATTTAAGTCTAACATTTTTTCTAAATCTGATAATTCTTTAAAGTGTTTCATAATACATTCCTGCTTAATCCAAAATAATTAAGAGTTCCATAATCCAAATTATTCAAGTAATCTTTTAATAAATCTTCAACTTTTACAGTTCTACTATCTCTAATTTTCGATGGTGTTCCATAATTTATTCTACTCTCTAGCTCTTCAGAATCTGCACCATATTTTATTTTATGTATAAACATAAAATTATCTAGTGTACCTCTTGTGACTCCTAACATTCCTGCTATTTGTTTTCTTGTATATCCATCTTTTAAATATAATTTTAATACTTCATTTTTGTCTAATTTTGCTCTACTCATCTTCTTACCCCTAATAAAAATACATAGTCGTTATCTTCGTATGTTCTGTTTATGTTTTATTCTTCTAATTGTGATTTTGCTAATTCTAGTGATTTACTCATAATGAAACCTTTTTCAAATTGTTTATAAAATGATTTCTTGCTTTTGCATAACAATCAAATTCTAAAATATCTATTTCATTATTTAGAAAATACCCATCTTCATCCTTGTCGTATGGTATTATTTTCCAGCTATTACTATCTGTCTTACATATTAAATTATGTTTAAAAGTTACGCAAGTATCTACTTTACAATGATTCGCTAAATCTGATAATTCTTTAAAGTGTTTCATAATGCATTCCTACTTAATCCAAAATATTTAATATCGTCATCTAATCTTTTTAAATAATCTTTTAATAAATCTTCATCTCTATCTACAATCTCTTTAAAAAGCTTTTTTGTGTCTATATGACTAAGTAATGACTCGATAGCTAATTCGCTTATATCTTCTATTACTGGATTATTTAGAGTACATTCCATACCGTGATATTTTTTTTCAATATTCTCTATGCTATCGAATCTTATTTTTACTGTTTTCATTTTCTTAGTCCTAGTTTATTTTCTTGTATAGTGTCTATCATTTTAATTGCTCTCTATATTCTTTTTTTAAGTTATATTCACTATCTCTTTTGTCTGATTCAAAATAACCATCTTTAGTCCAGCAAATACTTTCTTTTGTATTATAGTTATGTGCCGATATTGGATACTTTCCTTTTTTATCCATTTGGTCTACTCTCCATCTTTGCCCATTTTCTGTTTCTACAAAATCATCTACTTTCATCTTTTATCCCATACTATAAACTCATTCATTTTCTAATCCTTTTCTCTCTTTTGATAATAGAGTATAACATTATAAAACTTAAATATCACTTTATCACTCTATTAAATCAAACTAATTGACTTGACAGAACAATAAGCGGTTTTATCCGCCTATTAAATTCCTCCCTCGCCTTTCATTATTTCTTTCCTTTTATCAACAAGTATCTTTCATACTCTTTTTTATTTAGTTGCAGATTACTAACAAGCTCATAGTGTGTAATGTATGTTTGTGTTCCATCGCGATTAATTTTCTTTAATCGAACTCCAAATATTTCTGCACCTGTATCCCTTGAAGTTGTGAGATGATATTTATTTTCGTTATATTCAAAAGTATTTAAATCAAATATAGCTAGATTTCTGCCTTTTAAAAATTCGCTTTCTGATAAAACTATATTGCCATCGACTATTTTGCACTCTTTGGCTTTTGCATCTTGATTTTTTTCTATTTTTTCAAGTTGTTTATCTACTGAAACGCTTATGACTTTTGGTTCTAACTTTTTAATTTCTTTTTCTACTTTTGGAAAAATTACCTTGTTTTGTTCTTTTAGCTGGTGTATTGTGAATTGTGATATTACAAACGCAACAGCTATCACAATAAAAGACACCCCTACAATTTTACTATTGTTGTTTCGTAACCACATTTTAATTTTTTCTAACATTGTTATCCTTTTTATTTGGTTTGGTTATTTTAACATATTATTAGTTATTTATAAACTATTCTTGATTTTTGACCATCTTCTAGCAATTTACCCTCGCAAATAATTAAAGACTTTTTACCTATATGTTTGCTTTTTTTGTAAATAGCTGTTATTTCTGTTTCGCATTCACCTTTTTTAATTCGAACTTGTTTAACTTCTTTTTTCTTAATTGGAATGTATCTCTTAACTGTTGTTTTTTCGTCAATACATACATATAAATTTCCTTTTAGTACAATACCAACATCTCCACTACCAACACATTCTGCGTACTTATAGCTAACTGTGTTTTTAGTTACTTGGTTACAACCTGTTAATAAAATAATTGTTGTTATTGCAAGTATTTCTTTAATCATTAAATATCAATTCCAAATCTATTATTTTTTTCATTTTCTAATGCAGACTCAAGCTCTATTAATTCATTCATTGTCATAGTTTTTATATCTTCAATAAATTTCATTAAGTAGATTTTTTCCTGCAAAAACTCTTTTGTTTCTTTTGAGCCTATTTCTTCATTTTTCATTTTGCTATCCATAAACTTAATGCAACAATTAATCCAGTAAATAGTGCAAATCTTATAAATATTCCAAATGCTGTCAGTTTGTTTTCTTTAAAGTTATATTCACTCATTTACTGCACCATCTCTTTTTGCTGTAAAGTATTCAAGCTTTTTGTTGAAGTCACTTATATCTTTATCAAGCACTTCGTCTTTTTCTTTTAGCTTTTGATTTTCTATTCTAAGTTGTCTATTTTCTTCTTTTAATGCAATAGCTTGTTCAAGTACATTTTCCATCTTATTTAGCATTGCTTTTAATTCTTCATTATTTGTCATCTTCTAAACCTTTCACATATTCACTTATTCTTTTTACTAAGTCTTTATCCGTTTTCATTTGTTCTCTTATTTCTTTCATTTTCTTCTCCATTTTAAAATCATCTTTAAACAGTCATTAACTGCTTATTTGATAATTTAGGGATTTTACTCCCTAAGTTTTATTATTCCTCAAAATAATTAAGTCCATCTGTTGTGCTTGTTGTTTCAGGTTCTTCAACCTCTTCTTTTTTTGGCGCTACATAATCATATAATGGTTGTAAACTTTCATCTACACATTTTCCATCTTCCATCTCGAAAGTAAGCGTAACGGTTACTTCCCGCATCTCAGTTGTTTTTTCTTCACTATTAAAAATAGTTAGCTTATCTAAATTCATATTTTATTCCTTGTTTTTAAGTAAAGAATTTACAACATCATCTTTTAGTATCATTCCAACAATAAAACCTTTTTGCATTAATTTAATTGCTTTTGGGTATTGTTTTTTTATCTTAAAAAAAGTGGTTCTATTTATTCCGCTTTCATTAATCAACTGCTGGTCTGTTACTTTTTTTAATGTTGTATTTTCTTTCATGCTGTAATTATATAATAAATATTTACTATTGTCAATAGTTTTAGTAAATATTTATAAATTCTTTTTTTAATATTGTTGTTGCGGTGGCTGGTTGTAGTTTTGTTGCGGTTGTTGGCTATATTGTTGTTGTCCTTGATTGTTATAGTTTTGTTGCGGTTGTTGATTATTATAATTACCTTGGTTTTGATTATTGCTATTTTGTTCTTCAAAGATTCCAACCATTACCATATCTTTTCCAGCTTCTCTTGGAAATGCTGCAAAGTTTACTAATGGGTCAATAAGCATAAATTCTTTTCCATCTTTTTCCATAATCTTACCTACATTTACCCATCTTGTCTTTTGTTGTCCGTCTTTTTCGTATGTTCCATTTGCTACACTTAAATTTTTGATGATTTATCCTTTTAAATATTCTTTTATTTTTTTGACTGTATCGTCAAATCCTAATCCGAAAATCACTTTATAGCCTTTTTCTCTAAGTCTTTCGTGATATCTCAACTGCTCTGCTAGATGTTCATTCTTTTTAAACTCTCCATTTATCTTATAAACTTCTCCTTTGTTCTTTTTTAATTCTATGTATAAACCACCAAATCCGCTTCGCATTTCACAAATAAGTAGGTCAGGGATATCCTCTATCATGTAGAAGTTTATTTTTTACTCTTGTGGCTTGTCCAATTGTAAGCTTTATGTCTGCTCCTATATCAAATCGAAATATAATATCTTTGTATTGAGTTCTTAAAAATTTAGCTATGTTTTCAGATAGTTTCTGTTCATCTTTTTTCATTTAAAAAATACTCCGTATTGTTTCTTATTCCTATTTGTATAGTGTCGTTTCTGCTTAGTCCGTGTATAGGAAATCCTTTAGTGTGAATATGTCTATGACAATCAATACAAATGTTTATTAAACTATAATCATTCTTCTTAGATAATCCAAACTCACTATGATGTGGATAATCTAAATTTGTTGATACATTACACACTTGACAAACTTCTTTACTTAGTATAAATTCTACTCTTGACTTTAATTCTGATTTGCTTACTCTTTTGTCTTTTTGATTTTCATTATGCTTTAACTGTTCGGCTTTTGATATTCCAATCATTGAAAAATCTTCACTCTATAAAATCCAACTTCGCCTTTAAATTTAAAAGTTGCTGTAAAGTCTGTAATTTGATTTAGTTTTATTTTTATCATTTTTATCCTTTTTATAGTATTTATACTATGCTATTCTGTTTTTATTTAATTATCGACATACATATTAATATTGCGAATATACCATCGCAAATAATTTCTTCCGAACTTTTGGAAGTCCAATTAAATCCGAAATGATTATTATATATAAATGCCCAAACAATCGAAATTATAAAAATTGTAGTATTCATTTTACTTAACCCATTTTATCTATTGTACATCTGTATCATTCTATTCCACTCTTCATCATCTATCTTAAGCGTGTAGCCATTATTTACAGCTACTAGTCTTATAAACTCTTGATGCTCGTGCACTTCTTTGCTTGTTAGTTCTGTTGTGCTTTTTGGATAATCCTTAAGCTCTCCATCTTTGTTTCTAGGATAATTACAATCTGCTAATTTTAACCAATTTTTTAAAGTGTAAGGAGATTTTATATCATCATAGTTATTCGCTACTTCTGTATAATGTTCTCCTTTTACAATTGTAAATGGTTGATTCGTTTGAGTATCTATTATATTTAAAAACCCAAACGATAAAAAGCTTCTATTATGAAACATATCGTTTAATATTGCTCCATGATGGAAACGATTGTAATTATTGTTTATTTTCATTATATGATTTCAGATTTATAAAAAGTTGTTGAAAATTCTCTCATCTTTTTGTCATACTTACTTTTAATAGCTTCATCTGTTGTATTTAAAGGAACTTCCATTTCAAAAGTGGCTACATAGTGAACAACTCGAACACCAGTTTCTTTTTCAATTTCTTTAACTTTTTCAACTTCTTTAATATCTATTTGCTTCTGTTTTTCTAGCTCTTCTTCTGCTTCTCTTTCGATTCTTCTCTCTTCTATTTCTTTCTGTTTCTTTTTAAACTCTTCTTTTTTTTGTCTTTCTGCTTCTAAATTTAATTCTATTTGCTTCTGTTTTTCTAGCTCTCTATTAATTAAGTTTGCTAACTGTTCATTGTATTTTAAATCAGATTCTAAAATAAAACTAGACACATCATTTTCATTTAATAGAACTTTTAATCCAGCTTTTAAACATTCATTTTCTAACATCATTAAACGCATTTTTTTATTTGTTTGTGCCGTAAGTTGCATATTTACTCTAGTTTCTAAAGTGTCTTTTGCTTTTTTTGTAAGTTTCATTGATTCGCTAATATTAGATATTATTGATAAATCGCTTATATCTAAAGTTTGGAACTCTTCTAATATTCCTTTTTCTTCGTACTTTTCTTTTAATAGTTTTTCTAAAAGATTCAGACAAATACTTTTTAATTCATCATTAAAAACATTTACTTGATTTAAAATAAACTCACGCCCTTTTTGTGCTGTATCTTCTAAGTCTTTCATCTTTGTTTCAAAATCCGTCAAAGGCTTTAGCATTTCTTTTTTATTATCGATTCTAGCTCTTTTGATTGTTCCTGCTAGTTTGTTTAGTTTAGTTGCCATTTTATTTGCATCTTTTAGATTATCATAGTTTACTTCTATTTTATACTCTTCAAGTCCTCTAGTCATCATACTTTTAAGTTCTTCATAGTTAAACTTAATTTCTAATGCTTTATAGTCAACTATTGGCTCTATATTTATATCTATTGGTAAATTTTCACTTACAACTTCTACTGTTTCAAATTCGCCTGTTTCTTGATTTATTTTTTCCATTTTCTAATTCCCTAAAATTTCTTTATATTGTGATTCCGTTAATTGTCCTAAGTGATTAACGCTATAACTTGTAACTACTGACTGTACTGAAATACCTCTTTTTTTAAGATGAACAATAAGCTCTGATATTTTTTCTGTATCTATTACTGCACCGCTTACTTTCGCGTGAATATAATTTAACTCTTGCACATATTCATTATCTTCAAATTTACCCATAAACACATCTACATTAAACCCTAATTTTGAAAGTGCTTTGGAAATAGTATTTGTTTCTATCTTTTTAGCCCAATCTTCATCAGATTTCATATATCCCTCTTTACCTTGATAGCCATTTGTTTTGTAGACTACCTTGATACTGTTTATAATATCAAACTTTCCATCAGGATAATAAAATTCTGCCTTTAAATTTCCCAAAGTGTCGTTTCCTATTGTTAAAAAATTTGTTTCTATGTTTCTAAGTCCCCAAGAACTCCCATAGCTTCCAAATTTCTTAGTTGCTACTTCCATCTGATAATAAGCATCAATAGCAGAATATTCACGACCGCCGCTTTTTACTTTTTTTAAATATTTTGGGTCTGTTGCTTTTACACTATCCCAAAGCTTTAAATTATCTTCCATTATATCTCCCCTATAAAAATTTCATTCATCTTTTTCTCCTATTTTTACCACCCCGTTAGCTTCAACGATGTGGTGTTATTTTAAATCTCTCCTATCAAAATATCATTTAACTTTTCTCTAAAGTCATAATTTTCAAACTTTTCTGCTGCAATTTGCATAACTGCAACTAATCTTTCGTATTCTAAAAGTTCTGCTTCTATTAACTTTTGAAACCGCTCAAACGCTTCATCTTCTAAACGCTCTTTCTCTTCCATTTTATATTCATCTGCATAACAACTTTCTAACATTTTAAAGCTCCTGAATTTTTTTCATAATATCAGTTACTTCATCTCTTGAAAGATGACCTATTACATCGTTAGTAATTTCAGTATCATATGTTATGTGACCATCTTTACCAATAACTGCGATTTCAAATTCATCTTCATTGTCTGTATAAGCACCTGCTCCTGTAACTACAGATATTCCATAACCATTTTCAAAAGTTAAACCTCTTCTTGTAAAAAAAGTATCACTTTTCATATCTTCTAAATCTTTAAATGTCTTCATTTTCCAAACCTCTCTTTGTTTTAATGTAATAGAAGTATAACATTATAAATCTTTAATCTAACTTAGTTAATCCAAAGAAGTCGCAAATTGTAATATTCTCACATTTTGCTGATTCTGTTGGCTTTGTATTTATTCTAAGGCTACAATAATTGTCTTTATTTTCGGTACAGGTATTGCAGTCAAAGAACTTTTTTGGTTTTTCTTTTTGTTTAGCCATTATAACTTATCTAACCATTGTATTTGAATCTCTTTACTTATTCTATACATTGCTAAAGGTGGAACACACATACCACAAACATAATATGGGTCTTTGCATTCATAATCCAAAGGAAATGAAAAAGCTTTGTACACTTCGCTTTGAGTAAGCATCCTGAAATCTTTATAGTGTAATGCTCCCTCCCTGGCCTTTGATGAATTTGAAGCTATTGTCTTCAATGTTTTATTTGGGTCAATTTTATAGCTTGTAAATTTTTTATCTTCATAAAGTTTATGACCAGGTAAAGCATTATCCCAACCTTTTTTACAACTAGGAGAGGGATTATTAAATAATGGACTTTCATCAAAGCTC
>Ga0193959_1000091_pt1 | contig 36632 bp, 65 predicted proteins | sample FB_2_MG_FD_140333 | JGI IMG/M metagenome (GOLD analysis project Ga0193959, IMG submission 140333) | Microbial mat bacterial communities from the Broadkill River, Lewes, Delaware, United States - FB_2_MG | ecosystem: Environmental > Aquatic > Freshwater > River > Microbial mats | place: USA... | reverse complement strand
GATACTGAGTGAGGATGTAACGAAGCACAAAGGCAAGAAGTTATCTCATTTTGAGGATGATTATGGAAATGAAATAAATGACCTTAATATGATTGATTGCCTAGTTATTGTGTTTAGTGACGGCTCTAAAATAAAAATAGCACAAGATTGGCGAGGCAGTGAGTGCTACCTATCTCAATACGAAGTAAAACAAAAATGCAGGGTGTGAAATGAAAAATAAGGCTCTTATATGTGAATGCCAAGACAGTTATGGGGAGTCTTGCGGCAAATCAATGACGACAGAAGAATTCAAGCAAGATGGAATGTGCTGGGGTTGTGCTGATAGAGTATGGGATGAAATGAACACCAAAGGAAACACTAAGTGGAGGCATTCAACAACTGACAATGAAAAGATAAAGCGGGGGTTAAAATGATTTTAGACATTGTTGTTTTGATTTTATTGGTTTTATTGTATTTTTTTGGCGTACCACGGCTTGGTGTTAGCAAAACTTATAGCTATAAAGATATGCTTAAGATATGGCTAATGATAAATGCATTCTGGATGTGTATTTTCTTACTTTTTGCGTTAGGTGGTGCAATCACATAAATATTCCGCGTCCTTGCGGCATTGTACTTATAAGAAGTCCTTAACGATTTTCAATATAGCTTCTCGATCATCTTTAAGGGCTTTTACTGCTTTATCGTCTAGCTTCCACTCTGTATGAGTAGCACCAGCCTCAGCGGCTTCTACGATAGCGTCAAAGGCTAATTCTATTGCATGACGTTTAAGGAAGTACATTCCTATTGCTGTTGCGATTTTTCCAAGTAATGGCATTTTAAACCCCTTAGTTTGGTTTTGATTGAATGGATTATGTCGAAAGATAAAGCGAGTACTACTGCAAAGGTTAATCCGATTAAGAATAGCCAGAGCAGCAATATTCGCTTAGTCATCTAGTAGCTCCACGTTGGTACGTCTTTTCGGTCAGTTTCAGTGAAGGCTATATGGACAAATCCACAATAAGCGCCACCAGCTACACGGGTTGCCCCATGTCTGCCAGCTAGAACCTTGAGCTTTGTTTCCATAATCACATTATCACAGCGCACATCTACAGCTTTGCACAACTGGTGATCACCTGCCTTATCCTTTTTAACTTCATTAGGATGATTAGGGCAGCGACCACCGGAAGTAATAACCATAGGCGCGCCAAGGTCATCACGGATAAGCTGTATTTTATCCAGTGACTCTTGGTCTACGCTTCTCTGGTCGCAGTCTTTATGGCCGCAAGTGCAAAGAATCTTAGGGTCTGATATTGGGTTGAAGTTATTGGTTCTTATCATTTGGCAACCCATCCTGTACTACCTGTCCCTGACTCCTTGATATACAAAGTATTCCCTGTACTACCATCGGTTCTAGTATATATTGAGCCTATGTTAGCTATTAAATTACCCTCTGGTGAACCTGCCCCTGTTGTCCATTTGGTACTACCATCTCCCGCCTTTAAATCTACCGCATACAATTGCTTGAGTCTCTTAGTAGATGAGCCAACATCAAAAGAGTTATCTGTGACGGGATTTAGATTTTTTGTAGCCCCATTGAGAGCTAGGAAGGATTGTATATTGCCGTCACCTAGCACCGCAAAGACTAGGTTGCTGTTATCTTCATCTATATAAGTACTTTCAATGCGCGCGGCTCTTATTTTTCCTGTTTGGTCTGGGTTAGAATGGGTGTATTCTGACCTAGAAGTTTTTCCAGCTAATTTACTTTGGTTGTTAATTTCAAACTGAGGCTCAGTAATGTTGTTTACATTGGACGCGCGCATTCTGCCATAGTTTAATATACCAGCAGTCTCATTACCCATACCTATAAACATACCTTTAGAACCAACTCCACGGTAATGCTTAATAATAAAACTCGTTTCTATCCCAACACCTACCAAGGATTCAGAAACATAAGCATTGCCGTCATCACTAAACATTAATTCGTATGTAGATTTAGAGTCTGGCTGATTATCAAGTATGTCATTGGTAATATTAAAATCTAGCGCACCTCGGAAGTAGGTTAAATCCATTGGCGAACCCGTGAGGTCGATTGTTTTTCTTAGGCCGTAGTTACATGTGAGTATTAACCCCACCTCAAACTGATTGTTTTGCCCATGACCACCACCAAAATTCACAGTATTATCAAAGTGTATCCCATTAACACAGCCCCCGATCCTGCCTACCCACCACCTGTTGTCACCACTAGCTATTGCTGGGGTTATTAGTATCCCATTCCTGCTGTCAGACAGGTTTGATATCTCTATGTTAGATTGCGCCATAGCCTCTATATGGATTAAATCCACATTATTAGCTATACGCCCTGTACCAGTGACACTACCAAAGGTAAATTTTGATCGCTTAACATAGGAACTATTGGAGCCGATCTTATAGCCAGCACCAGCACTACACTTAGTGTCATATAATTGTATGTCTAAGTTGGTTACTTCCGCTGCCTGCCCTATCTGAACTACTCCTGTTAAGTTTAATTCAGTTATGCTTCTCATAGGTATAGCGCTAGTCTCACTAAAATTAATAGCCTTCTGTAGTTGAGTGGTGCTATCTAACGTATTCGTGCCAAAATGCTCTGCCAAGAAAAATGACCCGATTACTAATTTTAATTGATTACCATTAACTGCGTCATGGAAGCTACCATCATCGTCTGTGCCAGTGCCACCTGCAACAACAACATACTCAGCCCCTCCACTATCACCGATAGAGTAATAACCATAAGTCTTAACCCTGCGTCCAACTTCTAATTTTAAGTCAGCCTTAGCATCAGCGATGGTGTCATAGCTTAGTATCTCTTTTTCAGTCCAATCACCCAAAGCCCTAGGCGTAGTCGTACCTGTGGCAGTAACTAAAAGCCCATTAGGATTAGATGGGAAGTGATTAACCCATGCGCCATCCGTCCAAGTAAAAAACACATTGGAAGTGGAATTAAAGTAAATAGAGCCTTCATTTGGCGGATTGCCTAAATCATCTACTGACGGGTCAGAAGAGAACGCGCCAAAATAGCGATTGGTAAAATCAGTATAAAGCGCCTCAGTCAGATTCTTAAAGCTTAGCGCATTTGCTTCTGATGACGCCGCATCTGCGGCTGAATCTTGGGCGGCTGCTGCTGCGTTTGCATCACTTAAGTCATATTCTGGAATGTAGGACAGCTCTTTGTTATTGGCTCCTTTAATAACAATTGAATAAACCGTATCACTTGAGCCAAATAAAACACCATTATCAGACTGATCAAATACACCATCAGAGCTTAAGCCTTGCGGGTTTTGCGCTGGCTGAGTCAATGCAGCGTCTAGGTAAACCGCCTTAAGTGTAGACGGGTTATCTTCATCCGGCTTAACATTAGGCTGACCAAACAGCACTGAGCCGCCTGCTACTATTTTACCACCTGCAATAACAGGATAGTTAATTGGGGCTTTTATTTGATTAGCCATTATTTATCACCTTGCTTAAGTAATTCTCTCATTGCTGCAAATGCCTTTTGATCACTTACACCTTTAATTTTATCTAAACCTCTTGCCGCTGCGCCTACTACTGCATCAGCCGCCGCCATTGTAGAGCTTCCACCTGTAGCAATTTGACGGCCACGCTCTGCAACCTGCTCAATCTGACCTTGGAAAGAACCTCTTGCTACTGGCTTAAACCTTGAGTCAAGTTCATCAGCAAATAGTATTAGTTGAGTTAAATCAGGCTTGCGACCTGCCATTTTTGGCCCTTCTATAGCAATTTGAGAGGGGTATTTTTTGGCAATATCATCAAGCCCAGCAACCGCATCAACAACATTAACCCTAGATTGTGCGTTACTCAAAACACGGCGCATAAGCGTTCCTAGTGCCTTGTTTGCATTCTCGCCTGTTAGGTCAAGCTTTTTCCCTGCTACTGATTGGATGTCATCAATAGCGGCTATAGTGTCAGCGTACATTGTGTTGGCTTTATCGTAATCTTTAAAGTTTTCATCGAGTACACTGTCAATATCTCGGCGCAATGACTTTAAGACTGATTCAGCCTTGCCCGTTAAGCCCTCTCCTGCCTTCCCATAAGATACTTGTTCATCAATAAAGCGTTTCATTCTATGCAGCTCGTAAGCATCTGGGGCTTTATCCCCCGTCATTCTACGGAATACTGTTGATAATGTTCTCTCTACATTTGATAAGTCTTCAACATCCGAGCCTTTAAATATAAGCTTCATATCATCAGATACACTTATACCCATATCATTTAGTTCATTAATAAAACGACTACCTATAGGCGCAGATTCAACCTGCCTACCTTTTAAAGAGCGTGCTATTTTATCAATTTCATTACCGGCTTTTCTATTTGCCTTTTTAGCTTCGTTGAATGACTGCAAAACCCTATTACCAATAATGTCTGTAGGGCGATTTTTAGCGGCGTATAATTGGTTTTTCTTGCCCTTTTCGAATACGTTGAGCATTTGCAGCATATCAGTTTTATCAGCCTTAGAAGCGCCTTTGACTGATGCTATTACTCCTTCATCAAAGCCTTGATCTATAGCGCCAATAGCTATTTTATCTTTTTCTATTTTTGCCCCGCCTGCATTAAGCGCCTTGGCTAATCCAGTTTGCTGCTTTCCTGATGATGGTGTTTTTATTTTGTACTGTGCTGTTTCAATATCTGGCACATTAGCCTCAAGCATTTGTGCTATCTTTTGCTTAGTTGGGCTTTGATATTGGAATACACCTTTAGCCACTTCTTGAGCTGGTTTAGCCGCTTGAACTGCCTTCTGTGCTGCTGGCGCTATAGCCGCTCTTGCTTGCGGTACTGCTGCCTTACTAAGCTGGCCAGCCTGAGCTAATGGGCCGGATAATCCAGCTAATGGAGCCAATTGTGCGCCAGCCTCACCAATTCCTTTAACATATTCCTGACCTTGCTCAGTGCGCGGTGCATAAGTTAATGCAGACATAAGCTCATTTGCTTTTGCCTCAATGCGGTTTGCAGCCTCATTAGAGCCAAATTCACCAGTGCGTATCTCATCAATCAAGCCTTGGAATGTACCGCCAATCATACCAAGAGTACCGCCTACTGCGCCCGTAGCAGTTGTTAATGCGGCCTCGCCCACACCTAGCGCTTTCTCGCCTAATGTCGGTTCTTCTTTTGGCTCTTGCGGTGCGATGATTCCATCAATATCAGGGATATCACCGTATTGCTGGGTAAACTCTTCTTCTGTTACTTGCTGTTTTGGCTGTTCTTGCTGTGATTGCTCAAGGGTATCAAGATACGCGGCTATCTCATTAACTGCCGCAATATCACCAGCCGCATTGGCCGCCTTCATCCCTTCAATAAGCTGCTCTCTAGTTGCCATTACTGACCGCCTAAATATTTCATTGCTGATGGTGATAACTCTAAAGCTGGTGAGCTATCTTCATTACTGCCTATTTTGCCTGCAATTTTGTTTCTAGCTTTTACCATTGTTTCTTGTATGTATTCTAATTCTTTTCTGAATGCCTCCTCTGACATACTAAGGTCAAGAGCTGCCGCCGCTGCTGCTATCTTTTTACCTTCGTTTTCTGATAGAGCGCCCATTCCTTTCATTTTGGTTACTTCTGTTAGGAACTGCTGCCCTTTTAATTGCTCAAGCTTGGCCTCAAAGTCTGCTGCCTTGGAGCCTGCAATTGTAGGAAATAAAGATGAACTGCCCACCGCCGCATCTAGGCCTTCATGGTTAATTAGCTGATCAACTGTGTTTAAAGTGGTATCAAAAGTGGCTATATCCTTGCTTGCGCTTTCCGCAATTGCTTTTTGATCTTGCTCAAGCTTAGCTTTCTTTTGATCTATTGTTATTTGCAGTTGTTGTTTTTTAAGGTCATTAGATTCTTTCGCTTGCTGGGCCTTAAGTTTATCTAGCTCTATTTGCTCCTCTCTTAAAGCAAGTGAGCTTTTTTGATAGTCGGTCATAGGCTTTGCGCCACCCATGGCATCAGCCTGAACTTTCTTAGCATCAAAGAACGTCTTCACAAACTGAGGGTCAGCTTGCAGTGCTTGAGTGAGGTATTCATCCTGCCTATCTGGGTTTTGAACGGCAAGATTCAGGAAGTTAGCCGCGGCAGCTTGGCCTTTTTTAGCGCCTTCTGCTTGCTGTCTCTTCTGATAGCCTTGGAATATATTCCCACCCACTTGAGCTAGTTGCGCAAGCGGTGAATTCTGCCTGCGCATTTGCTCAGCCATTAATACTTCTTGTGTAGTTGGCATATTAACCCGCTCCGTAAATTGACGCGCCAGTTTGAATTAGTGGCATTAGATCACCAAGAATCCCGCCTTGACCAATACTAGCTTGCTGGAATGCTAGATTACCCATGTTTTGTAAGCCTGCTTGTGTGCCTTGGTTTAATTGGTTTTGAGCTTGAAGCTGTGTGCCAAATGTACCGAATCCTAGGTTAGTGCCTGTTAATAGATTGCCCAATGCTGAATTATAAGCTTGGCCGCCTAACTGATTGCCCATTTGCAATGATTGACGGGCTAATCTATCTTGCGTGCCACTAGCGCCTAAACTGCCTGTAGCAGCCGCTGATTGAAGTAGTTGATTAGATGCTTGCTGTTGTAGTTGCTGGTATTCATCACCTTGCAAGTAATTTGCGATATATTCGCTTCTGGCTTCTGGGCTTAGCATTTCTTGCAATTGAGGAAGGAATGTTTCACCCGCTTCTCGATAAGGTGAAAGAGCTGCTGTTAAGTCGCCATATTGTTCTTTTAAGAATTCAAGCTGATTAGCTTGTGCAGATTGTTGTTGCGCAAGCGCATCCTTCATGGCCTGCTCTTGCTCCGCACCAGTTAGCTCGTCATAAACCTTTGTTACTGGGTCTTTTTGAAGCTCATAAAGACCACCTGTTGCTATGTTGGCTAAACCTGACTCTGTTGTAGGGTCAAAGTCATCTATGCTTAAGCTGCCCATATTTATTCCTCGTTAATCCAATTATGTATGAATCATGCCATTTGTTGTGCTTTAAAAAAGCCTCAGATTTAACACCCTCAACAATAAAGCCTAAATTTTGTACGAATTTTAACATGCTTTTATATATAACGGGTATCTCAGATTCCACCCTGTTTATATCGCTTCTTTGCATTAAGTTATCAATAACCTTTTTAGCAAATATTGCTGCATAACCTCTTTTGGGTTTATTGAAATTTATATGTATATCAACAATAAACCGCCTTGACCTTGCTAGATGGATAAACCCAATTAACTCGCCATTAATAAAACAGCCTATATACTCATAATTAACTGGAAGCTGGTTTATGGACAAATCAACATAATCTTGAAACACCCTGCCTTTCAGCTCTTCATCCATATAGGAAAAAGCTATCTCCCTATTTACTCCCTCAAGGGATATTAGTGGAGGGGTCAAATGTTGTGCCGTCATATAATCGCCTCCATTTATCTGCACCACCAACAACCGCCGCCTCATAGGTGCCTGATGATAAAAACATTAGTCCAATTTTATCACTAGGTAGTGGCGGGAACGTAGGATTACCACCAACCACTTTACAATCTTTTTGCAAGTAAACTGCTGGCATCTGTAAGTTATCAGCCTGTAAAGCCTGCACAAACAAGAAAGCCCTAATACTATCACCCAGTACACTTGAAAGCTCTTCTGTTGATAAGCTATTACCACTAAGGTTCTGCATTAATAAATACCTTTCTCAGTTCTAGCTAAAAGCTTGATAATTCTTGTGGGGTATGGATTCATAACCCTAAGTTTAACCGTAAATGCTTGGTCAACATATCCAAAATTAAAGAACCTTGTTTTTTCTTTATAACTACCTATCCTGCCTGTACCAAGTGAGCGCTCTTTTTCAAAAGTGACACCGTAATCGTATGACACTGAAATCATTATTTGAGGGTCTGGCCATAATTGATCTGGCTCGCTAAAGTCAATCTCAGCGATTGGTTGAAGCTCTGGCACAATCATTCTGTCATTCATGGCGTTGAATGGCGAGCTGGTCATTTCTCTATTAACAAGACTGCCAAGCTCTAGGCCGCTATACCTATTAACCTCTGAGATATTTGTATCATAGCCACCTGTATTATTTTCTGCCCATGTGTCAGATATAAACGCGGGCCCCTCTGGGGTTAGGCCATACCCTATACAGTCCCAATTATCACGACCGTATGTTTTGCGCTCATGCCATAAGCTATAGCTCTCACTAAAGCATAGGCATATCTTAGGCGAGTTAAATACAACAATATCCTGATCACTGTCATTCATCTTAAATACAGGAATGTAGTCTGGCCACTTAGGATTATTCCCGTTATCAGTGGCACCATAAGTATCATAAAGATTATTCTTGCTTAACTGGAACTCTATAGCAGGGTTACTTATCTTTTGGAATGAGCCGCCATTTATCTTATATAAGCCGTAGTTATTTGTAGCAGTTTTGCCAATAAAGAATATTCCACTGCCAGATATAACTTTAGATTCAGGCTGATACAGACCAACATCCACAGAACCTATAAGTGAATAAGGCAAATCCACATTATCAGAAACACGGTAAAGGTAGGTTTTAGTCTCACCAAACACATAAAGGATATTAGAGAACACCTCTATTCCTTTTAATAAGCCTGTATTGCCATCTGGTGCAATAAAGTCTAATGGGTCAGCTACTGGTGATGTAAGGGAAGAATAGTAAACCCTAGGGTTTGATGGGTCATAATTGCAGTACAAAAAGCGACCACCAAGAAACGCTACATCAACTATTGGCTTTGTTGATAATGAGGTTGGATGTAAGTTCCAGTTAAAAGCATTGCCTTGTGAATACTGAATGTAATAGTTGTTAGATACTGATGCGCTATCTCTGCGACCATATCCAACGATTACAATTGTATTAGGGCTTACTGCTATTCGCACCCGCTCACCATCCGGCTGCACAGTGTCAGCATCATACTTAAGGAGTCTGCTTACATTTAAAGGCCCACTAGCACCCATTGCGACCACAGCCTGATCTTTAACAAATACAGTGCTTGGGATATTGCTAACAGTCCATTGAACCGAGTTACTTCTTACTGGCTTAGCTGTGTTTACATTGGTATCAACTGGCACATTAGTATTGTTATCAATATTCTTTCCTTTCTGCCTACCAACCGTTGGCATTAAAGAAAGCGTAGACAATGAGCCATTATCACTAGGCAGTGGCACAAAATTAATGCACCGCCTATTTGATAGTTTTTGGCTTTCTGAGTCATAAAACCCATTTAATGGAAGCTCTTGCATAAATACCACTTATGTAATTTTAATTAATCATAACGCAGGCTTATATTTAACGCTCTGCAATCTCGTAGAATGATTCTAGCCTTGCGGTTACGTTGTTTGTGTTTGAGTTGTTTGATATTTGCAGCTTAATGTAATCGTTTTGATCTAGTGTCACACTTTTGACGATATTGAAGAATGCTAAATCGTCGCCGCCAACCAAGTTATTTACTGCCTTAGTTTGTGTAATTACATCAACAAAGCCAGCAGAAGAATCATCCCATTTTTGAATCTTAAGGCTTAGTGAATCCCCTGAATTGCCTGTGACTACATAAAATAGGTTAATCTTATAATCCCTAGGGTTTGTGCCTATGTGGCGCAATGAGCCTTGAGAGGGTGAATCAAAGTGCTGCAAATCAGCAGTAGAGTAAGTACCAGCAAGATTATAAAAGGTAGATGCTGCAACAATGTTTGTAACGCTCTCGCCACTTAATGTCGTTGTGCCGCCTACATATGTATTCCCTATGCCTCGGTTATTATCCCAGTCACATTCAAGATCACTAGGTGATAGGTTTGGAAGTATATTTGTATCATTAGGATTCGACACCCCATTACGGGTAAACGTGCCGCCTTTGACCTGAATTGTAGAAGGATTCGGGAAGTTAGCGGTTGTAAAGTCTGAGAATGAAGCGCCAGCAGGAAGGTCTACGTTCATATCAGTTAAGAAACGGTTGTTCATTACAAAGCCAGCGCCAGCTTTAAACAAGGTGCCAGCAAAGCCAGCATCCAGTACCACAGCTATGCTTGATGTTGCACGATAGCCACCAACCCAATTGCCGCTTAAGGTTAATTCGGGTGAACCAAATATACGACCAGTGCCAGATTCAAAACCTTGACGGTATCCGTTAATCTCGCCAAGGCTTTTGCAGTTGTCGAAATTTACGCTTAACACTTCAATAGAGTGCAGGCCATCGGAGTCAGTTAGATTGTAAACCTTTGAGCCTGCTCCATTAGTTGTGATTTTAAAGTCACGTATATACAGATTGCCCGAACCACCTACTGGTGAAGAGAAAACAGTGTGGTTAGGTTGATCAGAGAATAAACCGGACACATCAAACGAAAACCCAATGATTGTTAAGCCAGTTGCAGGCACTAGGACTGTCTGCGTGCCCATATTAATTACACCATCAAGCACATAGGCAACCGAACTATCTAAGGCCCCTGCTAGATCATCAGCTGTGCGGACATATTTAATAGAATTAACTGGTACATTTGTTGGCAGCTTAGATATATCAAGAGTAAGCACACCAGCCGAATTAGTAGCCAAACCGATGTTGTCATTTTGAACCGATACAACGGCAACCTCTGATGATGGGTCGCTGTTTACTTTTGCACTAACGCCGCCCTTTTCAAGATTGGCTTTAAAATTCTGATAACTAATATTGCGGCTAACACCATCCAAATTAGTGATTGGGATTAGAGCAGTATCTGTAATTGTATCTTGCTTGGTTAGCTGGCTTAGCTTTATTCCGGTCATAATCAATCCACTAAAATAGGTGAGTCTTTGTCTGTTGTAATTTCAGTATCACCCTGTGATTGATACGCTGGATATGTGCAACCACAATAAGGCTGAGAGCCTGCACCTAAAGGCATGTAAGGATTAGCCGCCATTTGTGGTGGGCTTATTGGGATTAAATTCTTATAAGCGTTAGACGCTCGTATAGATAAGTGAGGGTCAATAGGCAGGCGCAATACCGTACCTAATTGACAGGCAAGATTTAAAATTGCGGCTTGGCGTGAATAATCAGGGATTCCTGAGTCATCATTTGGGTTGGCTGTTTCATTGGTATGATTATAACCAAGAATTACACCGTCCTGCTCCCATGCAAGCATCATATCATCTAGGTTATCAATACCACGCACAATCATATCTGACTCATAATTGCCGCCAATACCTAAGCTATCAAGCGCGCGCTCTGCAATCTTGCCTTTTGTTATCATTACTCTGCCTCGGTTTCCGCTGCTTTCAATTCTGCGTACTTGGCTTCTAGCGTTTCCATACTACAACGGCCACCCGCTTTGCCGTTCATTCGTACTATCTCGTCACGCAGGAAGCGCTCACGCTCACCACCGTCTACATTAATAGCTTTTGCAGTTGGTTCATGCTGAATAGCTTTAGCATCGCCTAATGAATTAAACCAGCCATCTTGAAGATACTTCAAATGATCTTGTTCGTTAATAGCTTTAACTGTGTACTCAAAGCCGTCTTGATCTTTCCATGCGCCTTGTGGTTTAAAAACGTGTCGCATATTGCACCCCTATAAAGTTAAAGAGAAAAGGGGCCGTTAAGCCCCTTATTTGCTTAGACTTGTTTGTCTAAGATGATACCCACTTGCTCTGGGTGAACAACTGCAACATCAAAGAAAATCAAAGTCTTGATGTTTAGCGCCTCACCGTGTGGATCCCACCACATAGTCATACGCATTGGTAGGCCGTTATCAGTCACACCGTTGAAGGTTTCAACACCGCCAGCAGCTTGTTCAACTGGTAAATAGCCCGGAACCAAGAACGTAGACTCAGGGGTATAGAACAGTGAAGGCGCGTTGCTTGCAATGTTAAGAATGGTGATCGCAGCAGCAGCACCAGCCTCAGCAGTACAGTTCTGGTAAGGGCCAGTAATGATGATTGCAGGCGAGATAACAGCAGAACCAGTACCAGCAGTTACTACAGTGAACTCTTGAAGCTCGCCATTGTCACTACGTGATTCAGGGTTTACCGCATTAACGCCAGCGATAGTGAACTTAGTACCAGCAGGGAAATTGGTGGTTGTTGCACCAGTGATAGAAAGCGTCATTTGACGGTTATCTAGGTAGAAATCACCAGAACCATCATAGGTAGACACAGTGTGAGACTGAGCGCCATTTACAGTTAAGCCAGTAGTTGCGTTAGCAGTTAAAGAGCTAATGTATTCAGCGCGCATAGTGTCGAAAGTAGACAGATTGCCAACCATCGCATTACGTAAAGCGCCTTCAACTGCTACATCACGGTTTGCAGTTTGTAGTGCTTGGGCCACTTTATTGTAATGAGGGATAGAAAGACAAAGCTTCTTATCGTAACGACCTAAACCTTGGTTAAGCATCTTAGATTCTGCAAGAATTGCATCATCATAAGAGAAGTCACCAGTTAAAGCTAAGGTCATGTTTGCACGATTGCGCATTGTTTCGTAGGCGGTCAAATCTACTGCGTTAGCAATATCTTTAGCCATACCTTTTTTGGCACGCTCTAAGCGCATCGGGTCACGCAAATCTTTAGTTTTGATTTGAGTAAGAATGCGTTTTGCTTTATTGCGGCGCACTGGGATATTACGGTCAATCAGGTCTTGGAAGTCACCAGACGTTGATTCGATGCCATCCTGCACGGTAAAGCGGTATTCTTGAGGAATCCACTCAGTATCCGCACCTGAGCCAGCAGCATCATCAGTGCGGCCCTTGTCAGAAGCTTCCGACATATCGTAAGTGTCTAATGATTTAGACAAGGTTAAGTTTAAGGAAGTAGTAGCCGCTGTTTCTTCAAACAGGGTAGCCATTTTATCCTTGCTAAATGTGTTAGCCATATTATTTACCTTTTAAATTTAATTAAGTTGTTTTCTAGCAGCAACAACCTTCTTAAAGTTCGCAATTGATGCATTCTCAGCATAATCCTTGCGCGCCTTTTCTAGTGCCTTTTGAGCTACACTAATAGAACCTGTGCTGCTAAGCGTTGGTTCTGGTTTAGAGTCAATCTTTGCGGCCTGACGGGTTTTGATCTTGCTTGCTGCTTCCTTTAATACCGCTGCAATCGCCTTATCATTTGGGGCTTTTGACAATCGGTCTTTAAGGGCTGGTAGCTTATTAATCGCATAAATAGCTTTCGCGTAATCAATATCGTGTAAGTGAGTCAAAGCAATAACGCCAGCCTTAACCTGTTCAGTTGGCAAGCCTTGTGAGCCTACCCACTCAAATACACTATCCTCTGCTTCATCAAAGTCTTTGAAATGCTTGCGCAATTCTTCACGACCTTTATAAGCATGAAATTCCTGATCATCACTAAGCTGGTAAGAGTTAGCCTGTGCCTGCTCTTGATTTGACTGTGATTCTTTGGGTTTAAACTGGTCTTGTTTCTGATTGTAAGCCTCTAGCGCATCATGGTAATCCTGAGCGTCAAGGTAATCAGAAGGACTAGGTTTTCTACCCACAGCCGTTTCAATTGCTAATTTTTCAGCACGTTCTGCTATTTCTCTTAACCGCTGATTTTCAGCCTTAATAGCATCTAACTCAGTATTTTTGCGCTTACGCTTTTCCCTTTCTTCTTTAAAGGCAGCTTTAAGCTGGTTTTCCGTCATCCCACTATCGTCTTTAGGCTCTTCTTGCTGGTCGCCTTCATCTTCGATATAAAATTCAGCCTCTTCGGTTGCCTCAGCTTGTGGCGTAGCCTCGGTTGCCTCTGATTCAGTCACCACAACATCATCAGGTTGAATTGCTTCTTCTTTAATCTCTGACATATCTCCAGAATCCATATTTTATTCTCCGTTCATATGGCTAACGTATAACATTGATTTATGGCATCAATGGGGCGCATTCATGTATTTTATATGATTAGCAAAAACTTACAAGCACTAGCAAAAGTTGGTAGTTTTTGCCAATGATTTAATGGCGTTGGTTGGTTATGCTTGGACAGTCAACTAAATAAAAGGTAAAACATGAAAGTAATAAGGGATTCATTCAAGATCTACAGCAAGGATTATCTATCCTTTGATTTAGCAATTGTAACTTATTTGCATTGTGACAAATGGAGTGATGGGCCTCATATATATTGGTTTGATTGCGATGGGTTGTTATTTGGAATGATGATAGGCCAGAAAGGAAAGTATAAAAATGTAGTTGGAATGTGCAATCACCAAGGAATATCAATAGAAGGTATTGATTACTATGATAATGAAGTAGGCATGTATTGCGCAGCCTTAAGGATGCTAGATAAATGCATAAAAATAGAGGCAGGCAAATGAACATATTCTTACTACTGGTTTTTGGTATTTCAATGATGACAGCTGGATTTCATGGCGATATAGGGAATTTAGAGACCGGAGGTATGGTATTGTTTTTAATGGGGTTTTCTAAGTGGGTAGGTGAATAATATGGGCATACTTCAAAAGATTGACAAGAAAATAGAAGATACAAAAATTGGCGATGCAACTATAACAATAAAGGAATATGAAGAAATAAAAGCACTTATAAAGGATGATGAAAAAGCATGGATTGAACTTTGCAATATAGAAAGCGATCGAGGCTTTAAGTATGCTGAGGAGCAACGCAAACGCATGACAGCCCTACATGAAAGATCATTGGATGGACTTCACGACCACCTGTCACGCAAACACCTAGAAGAGATAGAAGCAAAAAACAACTTACTTATCTTGTCGATTATAATCATAACCATACTTGGTTTTGTTATTTTGGGTATTATTTCGAAATAAGGGGCTTAGCGCCCCGCTATCTCTTTAGCTAACTTAATGTTTTGGTCTAAATACTCGCCTTGCGTCTTGGCTTGGGTGTTTTCAATATCAACACCCGCCTCGATAGCTTTAATATTCAGCTCTTTGTCTTTAAGTTGAAGCTTAGCTACTTCGATCTCATTCTTCTTAGCATCATTCACTTCATTCTGGATAGCCGCTTGACCTTCCATCATTCGTGCCTGAGCTTCTGCTTGGGCTAACATTGCCTGTGGGTTTTGCTGGCTTTGCTGCGCTGCTTGTATTTGCTGAATGGTACGTTGTGCAAAGGCTCGCTCTTCATCGTTTTTAATATCAGGGTCAATGCCTTCCATTAGCATCACCTTAATCTCATTGAATCGTGCCATCTTGCGAACTGTGGCCATGCCTTCGCCAGTAGTGGCTTGAACGGCTGACATAAGAACCGCTTGGCCCATTGGGGTTGAAGTGTCTGCATATTGCAATAGCTCACGGGCTGCTTGTGCTTCTGCCTCTTTAACTGATTTGTGAGACTCGCCCATTTTAACAGTTACATCATACTTGCCACGGGCTGAATTCTTATAAGGGCCATAACCTTGATCTGTCATCACATATTTAAGGGTTTCCACTTGGCTATAAGAACCATCAGGGCCTTGAATACGCATTTGACGCGAGCCAGAGAAGTAGATTTTCTGAGCTGCTGGAAGCCATGTTTTACAGGCCGCTTTAATTGCCTGTATAGCATTCTGGAATAATTCTTGGAAAGCATCATCTTGGCGCTCATTAACCTGCTGAATAGCTGAGGCTGCTGCATTGCTAGGTAAAGTAGATTGCCCAGTGCCCGCTTGATCTGCGATATTAGAATCAAGGAATTGCAGTGCGCTTGCCAGACCAGTCCCAAGCTGCGGCGGCTGGTGCATACCAATAGGGCCAAAGTGGATAGGGTTGCCGTTAGCATCCTTAATAGCATCAGTAAGCAAGTAAGGAGGGTTGTCGATACCTTTACGGGCATGGAATGCAGCGTGCTTATTAACTTGCTCTGGTGTGTATTCAGGAATAGCTACTTGATTTTGCGCCATTATCTCCATCATTGAGCCAAAGCCCATATTTAGGAAGCGCTGATTATCACGCTGCCTAGCCACTTCACCGCAATAGTGCTCTTCACCGTTAATAACTACATGGTAGCCATACTGGGGAATGATAGGGATAGACTTGAAAGGGGTCTTGGTTGGCTTAATTAAAAACTTATCGCCCGACATTAAAGCATATTCAACATATTTAACTTTGCGGCGGGTTGTTTTGTATTCCAATAACTCTTTCAGCTCATCAAGCTCAGCTCTTGTTACCTTGTCGCCAAACTGGTCTTTAATACCGTCGCCAGTGGTAATAATCAATTGCTGGCCTTCAAGCTCAAATTGATACTCGGTTAAATTCTTTTCAATGACCTCATAGTAATGAGCCACATATACATCTTTGGTTGAATCACCGCACCAACTAAAGAAGTTATCATGTGTAGACTGAGGGAATGACGATAGATCAACACCAAACTCCTCCTCAGTTGTTTTGCGATTAACTTTTACTAAGTGCCAGCCTTGCTTTGAGTCTTGCTTATCCTTGCGAATAGCTCCCGCAGAGAATACAACCGAACTAGCCGCTGAATATACAGGCTCAATACAAAGATACTGGTTGTCATCACTTGGATTTTCTTCATCCTCATACTTAGCCACAACCTTAACAGCGCCAAAGCCACCAAAGAATGCCTCTTTAGCTGCGTTGCTATAAGCCTCAACACCATCGGACATATTGAAATCATTACGCCAGCGGCCTTGTAGTAAATCTGCATCTTCATCCGTTGCCTCATTACTTGCACTGGCAATACGGGCATTCAACTCCATTCGGTCATATTGACCTAATAGGCGGTTGATGCTTTTGAATAGTTTATTGTTTTCAGGCTTGGGTTTATTAACAAACTGATCTTTATCACTGCCAACCCACTGCATACCTGCGATATGAGCAAAGGCCATATCTTCTAAGCATTGCTGATTAACATCATAAGATGAGCCGATGGAATCTTTAAAATCCGTTAATATTTCTTGTATATCTTTCATCTACTCACCAATTATTGACAGAACTTATATGAAGTTTTGACAAATCTATATTATCAACCCTTATAGGCTCTGCAAAAGTTAGTGCTGCTGCATCACCGTAATCAGGACTAAATCCGTATTTGCTTTTTATCTTATCCTTAGACCAAAGAACACGCCTATCATTAGAATCTCGGTCATAAGGGCTTGCGCATAAGTCAGCCTGTATTTCATCGCTATCAGGGATATCAGGTGGCATGGATTCATCACAAAGCCACTCAGACATCTCACCCCAAATCTCATTCCTTTTATTGCGATACTTAACAGGGTCTAGCGCTGTTGAGCCAAAGTTTATAGATCGTATTCTACCCTCATACCCTAATTCGATCAATCTATCAACAATATCAGCACCAGAACCAAAATCTATGAACATCATATCCGGCTTTTTGCCTGCTATTGGACATACAGTATCAAGTAGGGACTTGCATATAGCTACATTCTTGCCGAGTGCATTACATTCTTCGCCAGAATACGCTTTATGGTCATATAGTTTGCGCCCCTGCCTCTTAATGGTTGCGAACCTATCCCCACCCCTAGACGGGTCAACACCAACAATAAGCGGGCCATTACCATTTGCAGTATTGATTCTAGCCTTTGAGCACATATCAGGTGTTATGAGGCCATCGCCGCCCGATACCTGAAAGGCCTCTGCTGCATTGTTTGGGTATTCCTGCTTAAAAGCCTTTTCACCATCCATACCGTCAGTGGTTAGCTCTGCAATCTTTGATCGCCTCCACATTAATTGGGCATGTGTTAAGCCATACTGATCAATTAACTTTAATTCATCATCAGTCGGTGTAAATCCTTCTGGTGTTTTCTTTGTGTATTCATCCTGCCAAAACCAAGGAACAAAGATAGGCTCAAACTCAGATAATCCTTTTTCTGCTAACTTCCATTGCTCATGGAAGAAGTTGCCAACACCATTAGCCGTGCTCTCAAATATAACCTCAGTTCCATCAGCATCAGGTATCGCCTGCATAACCCCTTTTGTATGCTCTGAGGCGTTCTGCCAAAAGGCTACTTCTGAGCCGTGAAAGTATTGAATAGTCTGGCCGCGACCTACCGCCTTGTTTCCTGCTGTACCGATCTTGTAGCCAGAATCTAATAAATCAAAATGAAGCTCTTTAGCGTTAGCGGCACCCACTGATGGCTTAACAAACTCAGGTAGGTTTGAGTAATAACGCTCTGTCATTTCAAAAAGTGCGTTAGTTGATTCACCCTCATGCGTAAGTATGAAAGCTCGAACACCTTTATTGTGTGTGGTTTTCCATAGGAAGCGGCCCTCAACATAGGTAGACATACCCTGCTGGCGACCTTTTAGGATAATAGCCCTAACACGGCCATTCTTTTCTATTTGGGATTGGAGCTTGTCGTGGATGTACTTCTGAGCGCTGTTAAGCACCAAAGGCATTAAACCTTGGTGCTTTGTTCTAATTCTAAGGCAATTCCTAGAATAAAACTCGAAGTCATCCTTCAACTGCTGGCGCTTATCCATCACTTAAGACTTTCAAGCCATTCTTCATGAGACATTTGAACCTGTACTTGCTCTTGCTTATCGCGCCATCTTTCAGGTCTACGGTTCTTAAGCCAGAATATACAAGCGGTAGGGTCAGGTGGCAGTTCTTTTGTTGTTTCTACTGCTGCGGAGGCTTGGTCATCATCGCCACCACCATTCAATCGAGTCTCTACCACACTCATACCTAGAGCGCGTTTAAGTAAGGCATTTTCAACACCATTAGTGTCAAATTCGTCTTTACCCTTTTTTAGGGACTCCAAAAAGCTTGGGTGGTCATGCTTCCAATTATTAAGCGTTGACTCGGAAACACTAAAAAGAGCAGCTAATTCTTTATCAGCCGCCCCTAGCTTGCAATGCAAATATGCTTGCTTGTCGTATTCTTCTTTGTACTTAGTTGGTCTGCCTGTTTCCATAATATCCACTACCCCTGTTAAAGGTTGCCTCAGTATCACAGGGGTTTTAGTCTAGCCTGAGGCGCACTAGAAACCGTTTAATTAGCAATTAAAATATGGTCTGGCTTTTTTCTACCTGTTTTCTTTTTCTTGCCAAAATACATCTTCCCAGTAGGTGATACATTTAAGCCTTCTATGGCTATTTTATCACCAGTTTTAATATCTTTTATGGAACCCATATAACACCCCTGTTATTTTTTAAGCTCTTTTAAATTCTTATATATTAATACCGCACTAAGCACACAGCCTAGCACCATACCTAATAACCCAAATATGTTTTGCAAGCTTTCCATGGTACTTGAGCCTGCGCTTATTCCTACAGTAGAGCTGGCCACTAATGCCTGAGTCTTAGGGTTTGTTAATATCGGCTCGACTATTTGCTGCTTTATGTCGTTCATAGATATTAGCCCCCACTACCCAAGCCGCGCTTATTAGCATTATTATTGAAATTATAATAGCGGCCATCAATTCCATCTTTTTTATCGCCGTCGGTATGAATCAATAGCCTAGCAGCTTCTATAACTGCAAGGAATAAACATATTCCATTGTACCACGCAGGTGATATATAGGCATACCACATAAAGTAGCCTGCTATGTTAGCCATTAATAACGCATAAGAGATAATTTGAAGATGGACAACTAATTCAGAGGGCTTGCCGTTTGGCTTAATAAATTGAAGCAATGCTATCGTAAGTGCGCTAAATCCCATTGCTGAGCCGTAATATACAGCCCCTGTCTCACTATCAAAAAAATAATAATGAATAACTGTGGGGACAATAACCATTATAGCGCATAGCAGCCTATGCCATGCTTGCCCAGCTAATGACAACATAACCACAAAAACTAATAGAACAGGGGATACTATACTAAGCATAATCCGGCTTCCGTTGTTTTCCATTCCCGCCTGATGCTGCAATCGTCTTTTTCTTTGCTGGCTTCTTTGTTTTCTTTGTTGGCTTCTTTGTTGTGGTTTTCATGCTGTCACCTTTTGATTAATGGTCAGATTCTACCATTTTAAAGAATAAAATCTAACCCCTCCGATTGTACCTAGCCGCCAACTGAAACAATAGAGTAAATAGCAAGACAAAAAGCCACCAAACCAAGAATACTAAGCAATGCTACTGTACTACCACTAGGCTCGTCATAAGTCTCTTTTGATTCAATCTTTTTCTTATCTCTAGAGCCGTATTTTATTATCCCAAGCCTTTCCTCTGCTGACTTAAGGCTCTCCTTTCCAAGGCTGTAGTCATTAAAGACAGGCTGTACAGTGGCAATTTCCCCCTTGATGCGCTCCTTTAGCTCATTGTGTGTTTTGAAATCTTGCATATAAAAATAATGGCGATAACTAAGAAGCCCGCAATCTACATTCAGACAAATAAACGGCCCTTTTAAGTCAGCAAGATAACTAGGGTGATCAAGCATACTTCTTGTTGACCATTTTATAGGCTTTCTATTAAACCAATCTTCAATCTTGCTTTTTGGTTTTTCATAGCAATCACCAATATAAAATACAGTTCCAACTTTATTATCCCTAATAATTGCTGGCTTTTTAGTTTTGATCATATCTAAATGATCTTTATTGCCCTTTCTTAATCTCATCTCTAACCCCTGTTAATATCCTGTGTATTACTTGTTTATAGAATACAGATACTCGCTTATCCGGTTTCTTTCTTCTAATGCCATTCTTAATACCTCACCATCACCGCTTTTAGATAGATGCTTAATCATCTTCTCTAGTGCTCGTAATGACTTAGTACCTATTTCTAACTCCATTTCATTAAGTCTGTTAGCTTGCATGGTCATTAGCTTGTTATGGCATTGTCGTATCTTTTCTGGGTATTGCTCAGCATCGCTCACTCTTCACGCTCCATTGCTATTAGCACAAGGCATTCACAATAAGCTCTAAGCAATGCAGGACAATATTCTGATTCTGTTCTGCACTTAAATTGACCGTAAGCCTTGTATATTGGCTTATCATCCAATCCACTGGCGCAATAGTGAATCGAGTGCAATATTTTGTGTTTGATCACCAGCGGCATAGTCAGGTTGTAGTCGGTTAAGTATTCTATTTTAGTCTTAAGCAAACCAAATTTATAAAGACTGCACATGTAAGTGTAATTCTTTTGTATTTTCTTATCCCAGTACAACCAAATCATAGCCAGATTAAGCTCTACATCACTAAGCTGTGACACTTGCTCGCGTGTTAGTTTCATTTTTCTAGCTCCTTTGGTAGTGCGTCTGCTGCCATAACTGCATCACTGGCAATTTCATCATAAGCAGTGACATCATGAACACCAAATGAGCCTAAAAGACCCTGCATAGCCATAGCTGCAAAGTGTTCGCGCTTGGTTAGTCCTGATGACGGCTGAATACCATTATTTTGACAGCCTTCAAATGGCATTGCTGGCATATCTGCGTTTTTCATACTTGCACCTCCAGCAACTTTAACAAATCATCTTCATTAGTGACTTGCGCATAATCAATAGGCTGACCATTTACAAGTAAATACATATGCTCTGTATCGTTAAACACCCCTACGCTTAACATCATCTCATCAAATGCTCTAATTGCATCCACTGCGCAATTCATATCTGATTGAGTGTCAATTGAGCTATCAATTAGCATGATTTTTACGTTTTCGTGTATTGCTTGCTCTAGTGTGAATTTCATAATGTACCCCTGTGATTGAGATTGTATTATGCGGGATTAGATGGGTAGTGTAATTGGCCAAATCTTCCAAGTTTGACCTTTGCTTGGTAGTTTTTGCTAATCCTCTATCACCCCTGCCGCTATTAGTTGCGCCTTTGCATCATACTTAGGCGTTCCAGTTTGAACCTTTAGCTCTTCTTTAAAGTGCTCATTACTCACAAAAAAGAATATAGCTAAAAACATAATCATACATATAAAGGCTAATATGCCTTTGCCTTGCTCTTTATCATCCTTAATCATTTTAATAGCTCCGGATTTTGATATTTATCACCTAGTTTAACTGGGTAGTCACCTTCTAATATACAATCAATTAGCGGTGTCTCATACTTACCCTGAATAGCCACTATTCCGTAAAACTTATCAATTCCAATTTCACAATTTCCAAGTCCTGCGATATAAACCACATCACCAGTAAACATTTTTTCTTCTGTGTCTTTATAGTTGTATCCAGTGTATTGCATGGTGGGCGCTTTTGGTTCTAGGCTGTGTAAACCTGAAAGAGCATTGAAATATACAAATTGATTAAATCTGCCATCCCATGCCCTAAGTTTAATATCATGGTTATCCATGTGGTATTGCTCCTTTTTCGATATTCAATACTTCCAGCTCACTCTCAAGTGCTTGAATTTGCTCTTCTACTGAGAATAGGTACTCGTTTACTTCTTTCAATGCTTCGATTGCTAATCCTGATAGCTTTATCTCTGCATCCTGTGCGGCGTTTAATGCTTCGCGTATTAGTTTTATTTTGTCGTGCATGGCTGATCTCCTGTGATTACAAATTAATTGTAGTGCTTATTCTTATTTTATCACTGGCAAAAACTACCAAATTAAAGCTAAATCATTGGCAAAAACTACCAACTACTGCCAGCTTTCAAAATCAATGTATCCGGTTTGGCCAGAATCACGCTTTTTCTCGATAGCTTTTAACTGCTCTCGGTAATGCTTTGCTATGTCCTTTTCTTCTAGTTTTGACACCTTAACCTTTGAATCACGCTTTTCTCTTAATACCTGAATAGCGCCCTCGCCTATCTCCTGCTCTAGCCATTGCCCTGAGTCTGCTGGATTGCCACCAAACCACTGATGACACCCAAAGCACAAAGGTAGGGCATTTTCCTTGCACCATCGAATAGTGCGGTGACGGCGTGAGAAATTATGCGAGCAATGCAGACCTGAACTAGATCTGTCATACTGAACATCGCACTTATAGCAAGTGTAAGCGTTAGCTGCTCTTACACATTTACTAAACGCTTGATCTGCTGGATTTACTTTAATACCCATATTTACCTCTCATTACTTGGCCATTGCATACCGCATCCCCAAAGTGTACTTATTCGCATGTTTACCAATTCATACACTTTTGTCATCTGGTCGCGCTTTAGTTTGCTTGTTTTTGGCTCACCTTTTTTATTTATGATTTCGGGATATAAATACCCAGCGTATGACTTAAATAACCCCTTAAATGAATCCTCAGTCCAATGGGTTTCCAAGCCTCTGTCCCTTAAATAGCACTCCCATTCAGCATGATCAATTCCTGCATCATTAAGCTTTTCAGCCATTTTTTGACAGTAGACTTGGAGTGCTTTTCTTTGCTGCCCACTCCTAGCTTTGCCTTGTACTTTTATCTCAACATCCAAGTACTTATATTCTGCGTAACTTTGGCGTAAAAGACTTATTACTTCTTCAAGGCTTTTATCGCTGTTAACCGTGGTCACTGCCAAATCCTAATGAATGTCGTACCTAGCAAAACAGCAAAAGAAAGCCAAAAAGATAAAATCATTAATCCCGCCACTAGGTAATGATATGAGTCGTATTTCGTTTTGCTTATAATCACAAAAAGAATAACCGCAATTAATAAAGCTGTTTGTTGTATGTTTTCAATCATAAATCACCTTTGTTTATTTAATAACACTGAGATCACAGGGACGCGCCGCCCTGTATCGTGTTGTTATAAGTTAATTCTTTGCCTCACCAAGACCGTTGTAGTCGTACCACTCCTGACGATTTCCAGAAAACAGAGTGATAGATTTTTTGCACTTGTGGCAGCTTTTAATCTCTCGGTGGGTGTTCCTGCTACCACAGAACACAAGATTCGTATCCCAGTCGTGGCGGCAAAGAAAGCTTTTAACAAGTCGCTTAAAAGAGACTTTCGCTCCGCTCATACTCGTTACCTCTGGGTTATATGTCAGTAATAGTGCAATTATTAGTCTCTATGTCATTACTCTTTACAGCAGTATCAATAGCTTCAACTATATAATCACGCAAACATAGCATTGCATCTCTATAACTATCAACACCATCGAAGGTGAATCCCTCTACCAGTAAATCACCATCTTTTTCAGTTATTTTACCAAATTTAGTTATACTCATTTTCATATCTCCTTAATAAATATATTCGTTCATTATCCGCATAAAGGGAATATCATCATCAAAGTCATCAAATGCATTAGACCTTGGCGGTACTTGCACCCCTACCGCTGGGGCTGGTTGAAATTTCCTTGAGGTGCTCCGTTCTGTGCGGCTGCGTAATCGTAGTTAGGATTACTATTAGGCATTTGTTGCGGCTGGCCGGTGTAAGGTTGTTGAGCGTATTGTGGCTGCTGTGGTGCTTGTTGTGGTTGTTGTGCGTAACCTTGTTGCTGTCCTGAGTGCACATAACCAAGCTTACAATCAATCAGCTCAATACTTAACACTAATCCGTTATTGCCTTGAAACTGCTTAACCTTTTCAGCTTCTGCCGTGATCTCAACAACCGCACCTTCAACTAGATTAGAGCGGTAGAACTCAATCTGCTGGGTGTTATTTGAGAATACCGCCGCTTCGTAATTAGTCCATTCTTTCTGCTTTGTTTCGCGGTCGTAATACTGCTTACCTAGACGGATACCAAAGCCAGTATAAGCACCAGCTTGAAATTCATTAGCAGCCTTATTTAGCTTACCTGTTATTGTTGTAGCCATTATATTAACCCCATTTTGGTTAGTTCGTTTTTAGTGTCCGCTGCTAGTTGTGCTAGCAGCTCTTTTACTTCTTTGTCGTTCATTTAGTATGAAATTTTAGTGTGCTTAATTAATCCCTTGGCAATCAGTGTCACCACTGCTTTAGCGGCTTCTTCTGATAAGCCTCCATCGATAAAGCTCTGCATGGCTTCGTTGTTAATCTTCTTTTTATGCTTAATGTTAGCTTCACGGGCCTCAGCTTCTTGAACTAAACGTTTTTGCTCTGCTTCTTGGCGGGCTTTTTCCGCTTCAATAGCGGCCTGCTTTTCACGTTCTGCACGCTCTTGCGCTTGCTTAGCTTGTTGCTCAGCCTGAATAGCAGCTTGCTTTGCGCGCTCTTCTGCTTGCTCAAGATCACGCTTTGCCTGAGCTTCACGGGCCTCAGCTTCTTGCTGCTGCTTAACGATAAGCTTTGCAGCTTCCTCACGCGCCTTTTCCGCTGCCTCTTCTGCAATCTGGCGTTCACGCTCAATGCGCTCTTGCTCTGCCTGCTTGATGCGTAATTCTTCAAGCTCTCGCTCTCGCTGCTCACGCTCTTTGATTTCTTCGATTGTGGAGTTTAGTTTTTCGATACCGCGAGCCTTTGCCTTAATACAATCAAGCTCACGCTCTTCAAGTGAATCGTCCACAACAACGGACTCAAGTTTTGCTAGGTTAGCTTCAAGCTCTTGGACCGTATAAGGCTGATCGAGCTCAACGTTTACCGTTTTAGATAAACTAACAATATTGTCATAAAACGCATCAAGAGCCGCCACTCGGTTTTTTTCACGGTTCTCATACTCAGTAAGAGGCGCTCGAACTTCGTCACGAATGGAATCAAGCTCTTCTCGCATAAGCTTGCGAGAATTATCCACAACCTTTGCTTGCTTTTTCCAATCCTCAGTTAGATCTTTACCTAAGCCATCAAGCGCTGTCTTTGTTTTTGCAACTTTAGCCGCTAGCGATCGAACGCGGTCACGGCCTTTTTTAGTGGTCATGTCTGGCACTTCTGATAATGCCTTTTCTCTTACCATTTCAATTAATGGCTTAATGCCTTGATTGGTAAAAACTTCAACAGCTTTAACTTCTTCAATTACGATTAGTTCGTTTTGCTCACTCATTTTTATGCTCCTTTGATTTTTGCTTCGTTTTCCATGTATGCGTTATCTAACGCCTGTCTTTCTTCTTCTGGATTTAAACTTAATAACGGGCATTCGCGATGCACCTTGCCATAAGCGACATTAATTACCTTCTGCATCGCTTCAATAGTTGGGCACATCGAGATCTGCACTGCCATTTCTTTTACATAAGTTCTAAGCTCTTCTACTTTTTGATGATAGACTTTGTCGTTTGTGTCTGCTTTTTTGAGGTCATTTTCTAGCTTGGCAACGCTGCGATAGTTGGCGTCATCAAACTCACCCATGTAAATATCAGAACACACACCGATTAAGCTTAGGCATTTGGTCATAGCATCTGTCACTGATTTCTTGCCATACTCATGATCAACGTAAAATTTGCCAGTATTTGTCATGTAGCTGTATTTTGTGTGGCCGTACTGGATAAATGTGTTTTCTTTCGTGCCGTGCCACATTTCCATTACTACGGTATGGGTTTTTTCCCATACTATCTGACCATTATCCATCATATATACAGGCGCAACGCCTTTTGATTTATCGCCTTCGATTAGCAAAATCGGTTTAGTATTATCAAAGCGCTCCTCAATTATACTATAGCCCCAACCTTGACCAATTGGCCCTAGCGCCTCAGTTGCAAGCTTTACCATATATACAGGCGTTACGCTCGTTAGCTTTCTGCCACCTTCACTTGCCACCTTTGTGTAAGTTTCATCAGTCTTTGGAAATGACTTCCAAATACTCATATTGCTATTGTCTGTCATAATTCACCCCTGTGTTTGTGTAAGCTAATTATAGCGTAATGCATATGCGCATTGGCGCTAAATATTAGATAGATTACTTACAAATTATATCGGCTTTGTCGATAGGTATTAGCTTTGCTTCTAACTCTTCAACTTCTTCCTTAATTAAAGTCTCATACTGCAAGCGCGCAACCTCTTCATTTGCAAATGACTTATAACCATCGGGCATCTTAACAACGTACTTTGTTTGCTTGCCTGTATTGCTTACCTGATATCCTCTAGCTCTTAAGCGCAACTTAAGGTTTTCTATTTCGCGCTCTATTTCGCAGTTATCCCATCGTGCATTGCAAGCTTCTATTGTGCGATATGTGCCGCGGTTAATCTTATTGCCGTGATGGCTGTGAATACATTTAAAGCCCTTGCTAGTCTCAAAGCTTGAGCCTTTTAGCTTACCTTGGCGAATTCGTTTTAGCTCAGCCTCGCATAAAACCATTTTTGCGCTTAGGTTTAGGCTTGGTTCCATTCCGAAATACATTATTTATTCTCCTTTATTGTGTAGTTTCCGCTTCTTATCTTGTTGGCGATATTATCAAGCTCTGCAATTTTATCTTTCATAGAGCCTATATAATCAATATCAAAACACTGGCCTGACGGACTATTTAGCATATCTTTAATGTACTTTGATTTTTTATCCAAATCCGCCAGCAACTTATCACCGTCTAGTTTCATAATGTCCGGCCTATGTCCTTACGAATAAAATCGCCAATAATCGCAACACTAACAACCATTGCAAAAGTAAACGTATGCATATTTAAGAAAGCTACATGAGGCAGCCATGCGCATATAAATATATAGCCATTATTTAATTTCATCACTCACCATCCTTTTCAGTTAAATCGAAGCGGCAACCTGCGTCGTATAGCTTGCCAGACAATATAATATCGTCTGCATCCATGTTTTTAATTCTGGATTTTGCCTCTTCTATAAACTCCTCGCGCTGGGTTTTGATTGGGCGGAATTCATAGTAGCCCCGTACTAATGCTTCATACGTATTTGAACCATACATAAGCACAACAATGTACTGATCGCAAATATAGTCTACCTTGCATTTCACCCATGACTTGCCAAGTCTTACCTCGCAATCACCAACCTCCGGCACCCACTCTGGCTCTGGGCGTTTGGCTAGTAGTTGCCATCCTGCCCCGCCCGCTATTAATCTAAAGTTGCTGCCTTCTCCATTATCATCAGCAAATAGGTACTCGTCATTTCTTTCAAGGTAAAAAACATAATCATACCCTTTTGAGTTCTCATCCCACCATTTAGGATCTGCTAACTGCTCTTTAGTTGGTTTCATCTTTCACCCCTTCGATATGATTCCATGTGATACCGTTTAATAAGTCGCTAATTGTTCTTTTAGCCACTCCGTGTGCTTCTGCTATCTTTCGCATGTTAATGTACTGATCTAGCTCTTCACGCTGTTTGATAGCTTCTACGCGCTTTTCTCGTATTGCTTTAACCTGATCAGCGGTTAATTTACTGTTTGCTACTTGCTCGCCTCTTACCTGCATAAATCCCCCTTTGTTTTAAGCCATTATCCAGTTTTAACCCTGTATAGCATTGGCCAAAACTACCAAAATCAGGGTTATTTATTGGCAAAAACTTACAAATTATTTATAAAAGATTTCGTGAGTAGGATTAACAAAACGCAATTCCGCTATTTTCTTGCCAAAGTGCGCAAAGCCTTTCCCAGTTACACGGGTATTAGTGCGAGGTTTGCCGTTCTGCTCTGTAGTACTTAAAACTAGGTATCCAGCGTTGATGTGTGACTGATAGGCGATATTGTCATAGGTTAAATACTTGGATACCCGTAGCCATTCCACAAACTTGTTAGGCTTAACCTGTAATTTTTTACCAGCATCACGCATACATAGGGTGCTATCGTCATTTACGATTGATTCATGCAGCTCAATAGCGGGTTTGGCTTCTTCTAGCTGGCGGTTTTTATCCTCAATGACAGATTGAGCAGATATTAAGGCGCGGGCCATTAATTGCTCTGGCGTTTCAATTTCTTTAGCTTCTAGCTCTTGCCAGCGCTTTATAACCATCATGCGAGCTTTTGCGCTATATCCGGTTAACAAGCATTCTGTATGCAGTTTGTCTAAGTGGTATTGTGTTTGCTTTCTATTTTGTGTGTCTAGATAGGTATGAGCAAATCTGCTCACATCTTCTTGCAAGTCATTAAGCATGTTTACTATGTCACGCTTAACATCTGGATGGCGCTTACCTGTGAGGTCGGCGATCTCGTGACTTGTCATTACTTTTATTTGAGATTGAATTAGATTCATTTGATATGCCTTTGTGATGGTGAGAGGCTTACATTTGCGTTCGTGCGGCCCAAAGGTAAGCCCACAAAATGCTCTCATTATATTTACCAGTGCACGACTACCGATTTGGTTAGTTTAGCAAAGCCTTATGGTTATTCCAAGGTATAAACTCAACGTTTTCACATCTAACCCACGACAAATTATCTTCATCGTTGTACTGATTTATCGCGAATAGCCGCTCTTCAAAATCAACCTGATAAATATCATAAATCAAGCCTTTGTATTTAACCTTATCTTTTCCTCCATAACTTGAATTTAAAAATTCAGCTTTTGTCATAACTGCGCCCTCATTTCCTGTAGTCGTGATATTGCCGGCTCTTTTGCAATTGGCGGATTAACAAGCCCAACTGTCATCATTAAGCCTTTGCTCTAATGTCGTGTTTTGTATGTACTGTCGTTGGCTTTGTTGTTGATTAATAGGCTCAGGTTTAGCTCGACTTAACCACCCGTTTATAAACTTCATAACACCGCGCCTAGTCTTGCGCTTGCTTGGATTTGACACAAGCCAAGCAATCATCTTTCTAAGCTCAAAATCAACGTTTATGGCCGTGTATACCTGCTTAAACATAATTAAATCATTGTCTTGCAGCTCAAATAAGGTGCCGTCCTTTAACGGCATCTTATAGGCTGAATCATTAAATACTGCTAATTGATTCATTTATTTTCTCCACCTCTTTTAGTGCTTTGTATTTCCCGTATGCCTCTGATTTGGGCTGTGTTTGTCCAAGGCCTTTGCAGTAGTAGTCATTACGCAAAATACATCGACACATTCTACGCCAAGAAGGCGCCCATTGTTTAACCTCAAGGTCATGAGGGGCAAAATCAGGAATTGAGTTATAGCCTCTCTTTTTCCACCCAGATATAAACTTAACAAAACGCTCCCTGTAATTGTCCTGCATTTTTTTAGGAAGAGATTTTAATAAGAAGTTTGTATAAGACTCCCATGTATGGCTATCTGGCTTTGATATACTCTGGCTACCAGTGATATTTCCTGTATCTTGGCAGTACAAGGCACCGGAGTTCACACCACTTACACGGTTTATTAATTTATACCAAGTGTCCGCTTCAAGTATATGATAAAGCCATAAACCCTTTTTTTGATCATCACCAAAAGGCTGGCATAGTCGCTGGTTTGAAAACTTAACCCCTGCCTTGGTCATCATATCGTAGATTTTGTTGTAACAAAGATCTTGGTTTTTAGCATGAAGAAGCCAAATATCTTCAGTGCGCCAATCGTAAATAGGATAAAGATTAAACAATCCTTTAGCCACTTTGGTTGTCCATTTCCGTCCATTCATCATCATTCCAGTTTTATCGGAAACAATAGCTCTGTAACGATGCAGGCTTTCATCAGACCTGATACCAATAAACGCACCACAAGGCTGGCCTTTTGAGTACCATTTACCAAAGATAACCATAAGCTCTTCAAATTCCATCTTAGGCACGTAGAATGGATATTGAGTTAAGTCCGCTGCCTCTTCTGGCTTCTCTCTCACCCAAATGTCTTTCTTCTCTTCATCCCAGCACACCCATTTTGGCTCATAATCACTCACAGCATTTCGCAAAAGTAGCTCGCCGCAAAACCAGTGAAGATCAATGTGATCCTTATATAATTCGACCATTTCACGAATGTGATCAATAGTTGCCGTATATTGAGCTTCTAAGTCTATAATCAAAAGCCCAACCTTTCGCCCCCTCTTTATAGCCTCCTTCAATACAAGGTGGGTCATCACTGTCGAATCCTTACCACCTGAAAATGAAATATAAAGGCGTTCAAAATTATCAAATGATTCGCTTATTCTTGCCTGAGCTGCCGCAAGAACACTTGTATCTGTGTAAATCTTTTTACTCATTAGTAAATCTCCACTTGTCTGCCAGCACTCAAAGCTTCATCCATTCCAACTTCTTCACGGCCATTAGAGGTCAGCCACTTATTTAAATAAATTAGAGCTACGTTATTTGCTGCTTCCTGCTGCTCTTTTGTGAGCAAATTAAACCCACTGCAATATTTAGACGGCAAACCCTCAGAATAACAAGCCGCCGCCTGTCCAAGCCAAGCTATTCGGTTCATTGCAAAGTTTGTAAGGTAGTGCTCGCAAGATGTTTTCCATTCTGTGATGACTTTTTCTAGTGTCGATGCAAACTTATCGCAATCAGAAAGAAACTTGCAGTACTCCTCCTTACACTCCTTCTCTGTTTTTCCACTAACGCCAGAAGCGTAAAACCCAGCTTTATGGCATTCCCACCCATGATAGGTGTGGAAAATTCGCCCACCTTTACCTTCATTTGGGATTCGGAAAGAGTCAACCACCTCTTCACTTACGTTATCCGTTATCGGTTCCCATGAGTCAGCAGAATCAGCCGCCTCCCATGATCTTGAAAAGTCATTATCAGAGAAAAGATGCTCAAGGCCTGATATCTGACATAATCGTAAAACCTCTTCTTCATCCATACCTAATTCACGGGCAATCCTTGAGTTTCTCCAATTACGGTTTTTCAGCTCAATTACAATTTCAGACATAGCATCAATCTGATGTTTACCGCGCGCACGGTTGTGTCTGATTGTTGATGCCATACGGTCATTTTTACCGCTTTGCTCTTTGCGTATATCCACTACAGGGAGAAACCCCATTACACGCTGATTAACAGCCTTTGACTCTCGGCCAACGCGATTACGGTGAAAGCCATCAATTACTTCGATTGCATTTTTGTCCTTGTTCGACCATGAGACAATAGGCTGTGTGTAACCATCATTAACAATTGAAAGCTCCAAAAGCTTCATTTCCGTTGGTGCAACCTTGTTTGGGTTGTAATCATTAGAAACAACATTGTCATTTTTAACCCATTTAACAAAATCAACAGGCTCATTCTTGAATGGGCTGTGACTATGCAAAAACTCCCTTATGTTGTTTATTTCATCCACCTTTTGATCTAGCTCCATTTCATCAAATAAAGCTTCGAGCATTTTAAAGTTAATAGCTTGTTCTGATTTCATGTCTTACCCCTTTGGTTAGTGTTTGATTAGTTTAGATTAATAATTTTCTTTATGTAGTGGCAAAAACTACCAAAATTAATGGTTTTTATTGATAAATTCTTACAATACTTTCCTTTAGGCAATAGTTCACATTTTAGTCCCATAGGGTGATACCTAGGAACATCACTGTAGAACTTAATCTAATTGTATTATCAGTTATTATTTATCAGCTATATTCAATTTTGGTCGTATTAAATAGGGCATAGACCACGGGAGATATGAAACCCGCTACACTTCGGGGTCACTACTCCCCTTAGATATCACCACATTAGCTGTTTTAAAGGCTTAGAAAGCCAATCGCGCCGGACTAAAGCGCATTTCCTGATAACTTGTTGTTTATTGTCTCGCCGTGTTTATGGTGCTGGCCGTTGGTTTACCCGTTCGCACTTTTAGTGACAACTCACTATGGACTGATAGCCCGTAGGCTTCTTGAAAGGGTGTTTTAGATAGGCATAAAAAAAGGCTTTAAGAGTGTAGTTGAAGGCTAGAAATAACAAACCGCCAAGTTCGCTACCTTTAACCACACTCTTAAAACCTTTCTATATTTCTAATTAAAGCACGCCTTGGCGGAAGCGTTAAGGTGATTATATGCTAACCATTTACTATTTTAAACCCCTTTGTGTATAATTAAGCAACGGGCGCAACGTCAACCCGTAAAATAAATTAAGGGGTTAATATGGAAAAGGTACTTATTATTCTAGCGATCGGACTTCCGCTCGGTTATGCAATGGTTCACTTTATGCTTAAGTCATACGCAAAGGAAAACGGTTGGAAAGAGTAGGTTATACAAACCATAGGCTATGGCTGGTTCCATATTGGAACTAATCACCTCAAATTTAGGTTTACCCGCCAATCGAAAGAAAGGCGGGTTTTTTATGCTTGAAGGTTTTCTGAGTTTATTAGGATTGCATCGGTATCGTGAAGGTTTGTTTAAATTCAATGACTTAGGTTATGGTACCGTAATTGATTACGGTACTAAATAGGCGTAAAAAAGGGCCTAAGCCCTTAATCTTTGTATTCGTTATTAACTCGGTGTGCAATCGCCTCTAGTTTTTCACCCATCACCCATATAGTATTGTTATCTTTTCTTGAGGTGTATTTGCTTCTTTTAACATTTCTGTTTATTAGTATTTTTGCTGCTTTTCTTATCATATAGCATTCATACTTCTTTTTAATTAACTTGATCATATCAACCCCTTAATCTAAATATTTACTATCTTCTGCTATAGCCATTAACGCCTCGATCTTATCATACGAATTAGGCGTTAGATCAATCATATGAGATAGCTTAGCTTTTAGTCTTATGTTTCTATCTTTGAGGCTGTTTATTAGCCCATTCTTTGCTTTGTTGTCACCTGTTAGTTTTTTGTTGCTTTCTTCTAGGCGCTCAACCTTTCGGGTTCTACTTGCCAGTCTGTCGATTAAATCCTGCTCTGTACGTCTTGGGGCTAGATTATCAACACAGGTTAAAACGTACATTGCCAAATCTTCATCATTATCAAAAGTGATTGAGCCATCGCCTGTAATGTCTTCTTTGATGTATTTGAGTATTCTTTCTAATGTGATCATGTTTGTCCTTTGTATAAAGCCGCTTAGTAGTGGCTGTGGGTTATTTAGGTGGTTCTGGTAGTGGCACCCAGTGTGTAATAAGATTTGGCTCAATATCTCCGTACTCACTCCATTCATACCAATCTGTAGGAACACTGCCTGAGTGAAAGCTTATCTCGCAGACTTCATAACCGTCTGTCGCAAGAACTCTAACTTGAGTATGCTTGCCTTCATTTCTTAATATAGGCAGCCTGTCATCAACACTAACCCACTTAGGCGAAAGGTCGTTGAAGCATTGCTCCATGACATTAACTAGGTCTTGATCGCTAACGGATTGAATCCCGTTATTATTTAGCCAATATACAATCTGCTCTTTTGTGATATTCATGCCATATCCTTTTGTTTTATATCTAGTTTAAGTTTATTTATTTCTATGTAAGCGTCATCCAATTTCAAACACAAGACAACAGTCGATACTATTAACGATAATGAAAAAGCGCCAAGAAATAATGCAATTAGTGTCATATCATTCATACCAACCCCTCATCAATCAAAATCTGCATTAGGTTTACTGCTGTTTGTATGTCTTGGTATGGGACTATATCCCCTAGTGTATCTATATCCATATCTTTCCAAACCACTACGCCCTTATGCGTAATCCCTTTCATTACACCGTCTAGCTTTGTGCTTAGTACCTCCAACTCACCCCCAGCATAGCCGCCATTAAATACGAATACGTTACCGCGCTTTTCTTTGAATTTCATTTTAATTACCACGCTTCTAAGCATTTAATGTGGATGACACAGGTTTGACCTAACCTTTTCCCGACTATGGCTTGGCTTTGCCAAAACCATAGTCGTTTATTGCAGTGAGCGCATTTCATTTCCTATACCCCTTGCAGCACTCTCGACTGCAAAAACTATTATTGTGAGTGTGCGCCGCTCCGCACTGTAGGCACTGCTTTTTCCTTCTCTCTTTTGTTTTTATCGGGCTATCATTCACCAATAATGACTGCGCCGCGAAAGCTGCTATTATCATGTTAATTTTATTCATTCTCCGGCCTCCAGTTTGTTGGCGTGTCGCTTAGCTAGCTCACAAAAATCCTCAAGATGCATCTCTTCAACTTCCTTTATGCTTATAAAGTCATTATCAATTGCACCTTCTATTGCTTCAATTAGCGACAGCACAGCATCCGCCTTGATCTTAGGTATTGATGCTTTGAGGGTGGCCAACTCTTGCTCGGCTTCATCTAGCGTTTCAAGCATCAATCTATAAAGGCCAGTAACGCCTATTTCGGCATTGCATATCTTGTTTTGAATATCATCCATCAATGGGCGGTACTTGCTGTGCTTATTCATAGTTTAACCTCCTGATTATCAAGTACAAATTGCTCGAACTTATTAGGGTAGTCCGCCTTTAAGCATTCCAGTTTATCAAGGCCGATATTCAAAGCCGCTCGGTTGATATCGCTCATAGTTAAACCTGTACCGTGTGCAATAGATCGGGCGCGTGTTTCTAGTTTTGGCTTATTAAAGCGGGTTGTAAGTTGTTGTTTCATTTGGATAGCTCCGTTAATTACACCTACAATATAGCACTTTGCATATGCGCATTGGCGTTAATCTTTCGATAGGTTCTAGGTGTTATATATCGAATCTTTGAATGTGTTTAGAATTGCATGTGCGCATTGGCGCTGCTAGTATTTGTCTTGTGGTTACGGAGCCACTTTTAAATTGGTGACAGCGGGATAGACTGCTTGTGCATAGACAAGACTCTATGCGGATGACTTTCTGAAAAGGAGGTGTTGAGTTGCCCGTCAACTACATGCGTGAGCATCTAGGGCGGTTTTAAGTGGTGTGCGGGTGCTTGTTATAGCTGTCAGGTTCGAATCCTGAGAAGGTGAAAGGCAAGGCTAGGTCAACATGGTTCGACTCCATGACACCGCCCTTTAATATTAGGCCCATAGTAATCAGCGGGTAAGTATTTGAGTAGATGCTTACACTTGTGATTACTTCCTCTAAGTTAGACCGTTTGCCCCTGCGATTAATATCAAAGGGGCTTTTTTAGCTTTGTAAGAAATTGCTAATAAATATCAATAAAGTTGGTAGTTTTTGCCAATGCGAAATAAATAATGACTGCTATTCTTTAAAAACACACAAACAAGGGGTTAAACATGAAACAAAACATTAAGCGTCTAATCGCATTCTTAACAGTATGCTGGTGCATTATCGCAGTATCCGCCTATGCTAAATCAGGCATTACGGGATTGGAGGTATTTGCAATGATCTTTTGGATAGGTATTGGCCTTATCTTTAAAAAGATTCTGGATAGCACTATTAATGCGGTTTTTCAGGTATTTGAGAAATGAGCCTATACCAAACACTAAGCCAACATTATGATGCCATGTCGTTATCATTTTGCAGTATGGTTGATAACTTAGTATTGGCCGCCGATGACTGGGCCAATGATAACAATATGCAAATTAACGCTTTTCAAGAAGTGCTAACATTTTTAAAAAGGAAATTACCATGATTCAAACAGTACAGCTAAACACAGCCAACCTAAGCGCCGCCTGTCGTGACTTCTACAAAATGACAGGTAATCACATTCCAGCTCAGTTATTTATTGATACAGAGCTTTATGGTGTGGCCATCACTGGCTATCCGATTATGTCGAGCCATCCGTATTTTGAAGAGATCAAAACTGAGGCTTTCCGAGCTAAGACTATTGCCGATAAAGACAAGGCGAAAGAGTTGGCGGACAAAAAGAACATTGAAACTATCCAGTCATGGGATATGGATACCCGCACTAAACAGGATTTCATTGGAGTGTTTGTAAATGCTACGGTATAGAAAGAATGATTCCATGCCTAAGACGCTCTACTATCGCCGTGATGCAAATGATCAATGGCAGGAAGTGCCAAAGGCTGATTATGCTAAAAAATGGGAAGAGCGGGCTTTAGAAGTAGAGCGGGCTTATTCTGTTCTTATGGGTAAATACAAGGCTGTTACGGCTGAGCTTGAAAGCCTTAGTGAGCAATTCAACTTAACTGAGCAAATGCTTCACACAGCTTCAAAGGATAATTTAGCCAAGAACTCTATGATTAAGTATTTAGAGGCTAGGATTAATAAAGGGGCAAAAAGTGATACTGAGTGAGGATGTAACGAAGCACAAAGGCAAGAAGTTATCTCATTTTGAGGATGATTATGGAAATGAAATAAATGACCTTAATATGATTGATTGCCTAGTTATTGTGTTTAGTGACGG
>Ga0193959_1000090_pt1 | contig 36910 bp, 40 predicted proteins | sample FB_2_MG_FD_140333 | JGI IMG/M metagenome (GOLD analysis project Ga0193959, IMG submission 140333) | Microbial mat bacterial communities from the Broadkill River, Lewes, Delaware, United States - FB_2_MG | ecosystem: Environmental > Aquatic > Freshwater > River > Microbial mats | place: USA... | reverse complement strand
GGTGAGCTTGACGCCAGAACCAGGGTTGGCAGCATGATTGTTCCTTTATTGCATAATATGGACGATCCAAAAGATCTGTTATCATAGGCGCCCCAATAATTCCCATAAACCCCTATTTCCTTTGACAGCAAGGGGTTCTGGCCATAGAATTGCGCGCTTATGTCGTACGGTCCATTACCGAAGAAAGTAGAACCTCGCAAACTGGCAGAACGAGACGTGGTCTTTGCCGGACAGGCGCCGATTTCAGGCATGCCCCGTTTGGCTTCCAATCTCGTCACCGACAACGGCAGTATCGATGTCGAGATTCGGTTTGCGAAAGATGAACAGAACCTGTGCACTCTGACCGGCAGTGCGCATGGCAGTGTCAGTATGACCTGTCAGCGCTGTCTGGAACCGGTAAGTGTCGAGGTTGACGCACGTTTCAACCTTGCCGTGACACTTTCGGATGAGCAGGCGAAGCATCTGCCCCGTAACTATGATCCCTTGATCATTGAGACGGATGAGATTGAACTGCTACCAATCATCGAGGACGAGCTGATGTTGAGTCTGCCTCTGGTCCCTTATCACGATGATTGCAGTATTCAGACCTCGTTCGGTGACGCGGAAACGGCCCGGACGCAGGAAGCAACAAAACCCAACCCTTTTAGTGTATTGGCCCAGCTTAAAGAAAAGGCCGATAAGAGTTAAACCAGGAGCTAGATACCATGGCAGTACAGCAGAACAAAAAGTCTCGTTCAAAGCGCGATATGCGTCGCTCTCACGATGCACTGAGCAACCCGACTCTGGCTGTTGACGCTACTACCGGTGAAGTACACCGTCGTCACCACGTCAGCGCTGACGGTTTTTACCGCGGTCGTCAGGTCGTAGCCAAAGGCGACGAGTAAGCTTGACCGCAGGGCATTGTATCGCTGTCGATGCGATGGGTGGGGACTTCGGTCCCCGCGTTACCGTCCCGGCTGCATTCGATGCTCTGCGCCGCCATCCTCATCTTGAAATTCTCCTCTTCGGACAAGCGTCCGCCCTTCATCCCCTGATCGCCAAACAACCTGAAAGCCTGCAGCGTCGTCTGACCCTGGTGCATGCCGATTCCGTAATCGCCATGGACGAGCGCCCGGCACACGCGTTGCGCCGCCGCCAGGATTCATCCATGTATCTGGCCTTGAAGTCGGTTGCCGACGGTGCTGCGCATGCCTGTGTCAGTGCCGGTAATACCGGTGCCTTGATGGTGTTGGGGCGTTGCATACTGCAAACACTGCCCGGCATTGATCGTCCTGCCATTACGTCAGCTGTTCCCACCCTGCGTGGGCACTCCTATATGCTTGATCTGGGGGCTAATGTTGACTGCTCAGCGGAGCATCTGTTGCAGTTCGCGATCATGGGTTCGGTCATGCTGCAGGCGGTCGAGCGGATCCAGCACCCAACGGTTGGGCTGCTTAATATCGGTGCTGAGGAGATCAAGGGGAATGAGCAGGTCCGACTGGCATCACGCCTGTTGACCGAACAATCCGAGTTGAATTACATCGGCTTTGTTGAAGGGGATGGTGTGTTTGCAGGCCAGGCAGACCTGATTGTGTGTGACGGCTTTGTCGGTAATATCGCCCTTAAAAGCAGCGAAGGGCTGGCGCGATTGATCAGTCGAAAAGTAAAGCAGGGCTTTGGTCGTAACCTGTATCGCCGCTTGCTGGCGCTGCTGGCGCGCCCGGTGATTCGCGAGCTGCAGGAACAGCTTGACCCTGGTCGCCGTAACGGCGCCAGTCTGCTTGGGCTGCAGGGGATTGTCATCAAGAGTCACGGCGGTGCCAATCGGCAGTGCTTTTCCCATGCCATTGATCAGGCGGTCAGCGAGATTGAGATGAATATTCCCGTGCTGATCAGCGAGCATCTGGAGCGTCATCTTGCGGATAATGGTTCATCGCACTGAGCAATTGCCGAACTTCCACCAGCGGCCCTGCTGCCTCGCCACGCCATTATTCTAATTATTACCGAATGCTGTACACTAGCGGCTTTTGCTCGACACCTCGGTCGGGTGCAAAATCACACGTACAATAATGGGGAAACCATGTCGCAGACGCTTGCTTTCGTTTTTCCCGGTCAGGGGTCTCAGCAGCTGGGAATGCTGTCAGCGCTGGCCGCCGAGTATCCGGTAATCGAACAGACTTTCGCTGAAGCCTCCGACGCTCTGGGCTTTGATCTGTGGGCCATGTGTCAGGACGGGCCGGAAGAAGCCCTGAACAGCACCGAAAATACCCAGCCGGCCCTGCTGACGGCAGGTGTGGCGCTCTGGCGCCTGTGGCAGGAAAAGGGCGGTGCGACGCCTGTGATCATGTCCGGGCACAGCCTGGGTGAATATACCGCACTGGTCTGCGCCGGTGCTCTGTCACTGGCAGATGGCGTGAAGCTGGTCAAGCTGCGTGGTGAGGCCATGCAGGCGGCAGTACCGGCAGGTGCAGGCGCCATGGCTGCCATTCTGGGTCTGGCTGACGATGCTATCGAAGCCGCCTGTCAGGAGGCGGCGCAGGGCGCCGTCGTATCTCCGGTCAACTATAACTGCCCAGGGCAGACGGTTATTGCCGGCGAAAAGGCAGCTGTCGAGCGTGCTATCGAAGCCTGTAAGGCCGCTGGTGCCAAGCGTGCTGTGCCTCTGTCTGTCAGCGTGCCCTCGCATTGCGCCCTGATGAAGCCGGCCGCTGAGCGACTGGAAGCCGCGCTGGCCAATATCGAACTGAATATGCCGTCCATCCCGGTGGTGCAGAACGTCTCTGCCGAAGTGGCGGCAGACCTCGAAGCCCTGAAACAGAATCTGGTTGCTCAGTTGTACAGCCCGGTCCTGTGGACGCGTTGCGTCCAGCGTATGGCGAGCGAAAGTGTTAATACACTGGTTGAATGCGGTCCTGGCAAGGTGCTGACCGGCCTCAACAAGAAGATTGATCGTTCCCTGACGGGGGTTTCCATCAGTGAACCGGCCGGGCTGGAAAGCGCGCTCGGCTGAAACTTATCAGGATGTTAGGAAGAACTCTTATGAGTATCGAAGGCAAAGTTGCACTGGTGACCGGTGCAACCCGTGGTATCGGCAAGGCGATTGCGTCCAATCTGGCGGCTCAGGGTGCTGTTGTCATCGGAACGGCTACCAGCGACAAGGGCGCCGAAACTATCTCTGCGTACCTGCAGGAAGCGGGTAACAAGGGTACCGGTATGGTACTGGATGTGTCCGATTCAGCGTCAGTTGAGGCTGTTTTGAAGCGTATTCAGGCGGATTTTGGTGCGATCGAGATTCTGGTGAACAATGCCGGTATCACCAAGGACAACATCCTGATGCGGATGAAGGACGAGGAGTGGGATGGTGTTATTAACACCAACCTGAACTCCATCTACCGCCTGGTGAAAGGCTGCCTGCGCGGCATGACCAAGGCCCGCTGGGGCCGAATCGTTAACGTCAGTTCTGTTGTTGCCTCTATGGGTAATGCAGGCCAGACCAACTATGCTGCGGCCAAATCCGGCATGGAAGGTTTCACCCGCGCATTGGCACGTGAGGTCGGTTCGCGTAACATCACGGTCAATTCCGTCGCTCCGGGTTTCATTGATACCGACATGACTTCGGGTCTTGCCGATGAGCACAAGCAGAACCTGCAGGCCCAGATTCCGATGAGCCGCTTGGGACAGCCGGAAGAGGTCGCGGCAGTTGTTGGTTTTCTGGCCAGTGATGCGGCTGCCTACGTGACGGGCGACACTATTCATGTGAACGGTGGCATGTACATGTCCTGACCAGGGACAAGCGCGGCAAAAGAAAATTTGTTTTTTTCGCCGTTTTGTTGATAATTGGCCGTCAGTTGACGGAGTTGTAATTCCAACCGTCACTCTTGTTGCCAGAGCGTAATGGGTTTTCTAAAATTCCGTGTCGCATCCTGCGATGTGATGGTATTGAGAAGATAATAGGAAGAGATATGAGTAACATTGAAGAGCGCGTAAAGAAAATCATCGCTGAACAGCTGGGCGTAAAAGAAGAAGAAGTTGTCAACTCCGCTTCCTTCGTTGAAGATCTGGGCGCTGACTCACTGGACACTGTTGAGCTGGTAATGGCGCTGGAAGAGGAATTCGAAACTGAAATTCCTGACGAAGAAGCTGAAAAAATCACTACCGTTCAGCTCGCGATCGATTACATCAACGCTCATCAGTAATCAATCCCGACAGAATTAGTCGAAAGGCCGCATCTATATGCGAATATAGTGCGGCTTTTCTTTTATCAGGCCTCTAGACTGGAGGATGAGGATGTCTCGCAGAAAAGTGGTTGTGACCGGACTTGGCTTGCTTACCCCCGTAGGCAATACAGTGAAGCACACCTGGGACAATATCCTGGCCGGTAAAAGCGGTGTCGCACCGATCGATTTCTTTGATGCTTCACAGTTCGCGACGCGCTTCTCTGCATCGGTGAAAGACTTCGACCTTGAGACGTATATGAGTGTCAAGGAAGCACGCAAAATGGACCTGTTCATTCAGTATGGAATGGCAGCGGCCGCGCAGGCGATCGAAGATTCCGGCATTGAAGCAAACGAATCCAACGCGCACCGTATCGGTTGTGCAATCGGGTCCGGAATCGGTGGCCTGCCGATGATCGAGAAAACCCACGACACGCTCAACAACAGCGGCCCGCGTCGCGTTTCACCGTTTTTTGTACCGGGCAGCATTATCAACATGATTTCCGGCAACGTTGCGATCAAATACGGTTTGCGTGGTCCCAACATTGCCATCACGACCGCATGCACCAGCGGTACTCATAATATCGGGCATGCCATGCGCATGATCCAGTATGGTGATGCCGACGTTATGGTGGCCGGCGGTGCTGAAATGGCAACGACGCCTCTGGGTCTGGCTGGCTTCTCGGCTGCGCGTGCACTGTCGACGCGCAACGATGACCCGACAGCCGCAAGCCGCCCCTGGGACCGTGATCGCGACGGTTTTGTGCTGGGTGACGGTGCCGGTGTATTGATTCTTGAAGAATATGAACATGCCAAGGCTCGTGGTGCGCACATCTACTGCGAGCTGTCTGGTTTTGGCATGTCGGATGACGCCTTCCACATGACGGCGCCGCCGGAAGATGGTGCAGGCGCAGCCCTGTCGATGCAGAACGCCATCAACGATGCCGCCATTGCGGCTGATCGCCTCCACTATATCAATGCGCATGGTACCTCGACGCCAGCGGGTGATATCGCTGAGTCCAACGCTGCCAAGCGTATCCTGGGTGCCGCTTCGGAGCAGGTGCGCATGAGCTCCACCAAGTCGATGATCGGCCATCTGCTGGGGGCTGCCGGTGCTGTCGAAGCGGCTTTCTGTGTGCTGGCACTGCGTGACCAGGTGGCGCCGCCGACCATCAACCTGGACAACCCCTCCGAAGGCTGTGATCTCAACTATGTTGCTCACACCGCTCAGGAGTGCACCATTGATGCTGCCATGTCCAACTCCTTCGGGTTTGGTGGCACCAACGGTACCCTGATCTTCAACCGTATCTAGGGAGCGGGGGCGGTGCCTGCCGCTCCTGTGCGTCGATGAAGATACAACACCTGGTCAACGGTCAGCCCGGCTCTGATATTTCCATTTTGGATCGCGGGCTGGCCTATGGTCAGGGCGTGTTCGAGACCCTGTTGATTGCGCAGGGCGTTATCTGTCTGCTGGATGCGCATCTTGCCCGTCTGCTGAGTGGCTGCGAACGTCTCGGCATTCCCGCCTCTGCTTTGGAAACCGAACTGCGGCAAGACCTGAGCATGCTTCAGCTGCCTGCAACTGATGCGGCGCTCAAAATCGTCGTAACCTGCGGCAGTGGCGGGCGTGGCTATGCCATTCCCGAGCAGCCACACCTGAATCGCATTTTGATACTGGGCCCCATGCCGGATTATGCCGACCAACCTCATTTGGGTGTGCGAACACGCTGGTGCACGACACAAGTTGCTGTTCAGCCTGCTCTCAGTGGCATCAAGCACCTCAATCGCCTTGAGCAGGTGTTGGCGCGGCGAGAATGGAATGACCCAGGCATTCGCGAAGGTCTGGTGTGCGACACCCGTGGCTGCGTCATTGAAGGGACCATGAGTAATCTGTTTTTCGTGCATGAAGGTACTCTGCATACCCCGGATCTGTCTGGCGCGGGCATTGATGGTATCATGCGGCGCCAGGTTATGAAGGCCGCGCAGGAGCAGGGGGTTCCGGTGCAGACTGGTGATTATTGTCCCGAACAGATTCTGGCAGCCAGCGAACTCTTTCTGACCAACAGCCTGATTGGTATCTGGCCTGTTACTCGACTGGATGACAGCCTGTTCCCGGTGGGTGAGATGACCTTGGCTCTGCAATCGATGCAATTACAACGGAAGGTATGATGATCAAGAAATTGCTGATGTTGATCAGTCTGCTCCTGGTGATCGCGGTAGGCCTTGCCTGGGCCGGTTATCGCATGCAGCAGGAAAGAATGGACAGGGCGCTGCCGGTCGAGCAGATGACGCCTCTGCATGTTGAGAATGGCACCTGGTTTCGCCAATTTGCCAATCAGCTGGTGGCGAATGGCTTGCTGGACGATGCGGTCTGGCTCAGGGCTGAAGCCTATCTGAACCCCGGTGTTACGCGTATCAAGGCGGGGGAGTACGAAATTGAACCCGGTATGACCCTGCGCCAGCTGCTGGGCAAGGTGGTTGCCGGTGAAACTGTTAGTCACAGCTTCACGCTGGTAGAGGGCATGACCTTCCGTCAGTTGCGCGAACGCTTGCTTGCGGACGATCGCCTGGAACATCAACTCAAGGAGATGGATGAGCAGGCGCTGCTGCAGGCCCTTGGCAGTGAATACACAGCTATCGAAGGGCTGTTCCTGGCCGAAACCTATCAATTTCAGCGCGGTACCACCGATCTGCAACTATTACAGCGCGCACACGAAGATCTTGAGCAGGTGCTGGAGCAGGCCTGGGCGCAACGCAAGGAAGAGTTGCCGTACAAGACCCCCTATGAAGTGCTGATCATGGCGTCCATCATTGAAAAGGAAACCGCCGTACCGGCCGAGCGCAACCAGATTTCGGGGGTGTTTGTACGTCGTTTGCAGCGGGGTATGCGCTTGCAGACCGACCCGACCGTGATCTACGGTATGGGAGAGCGCTATCGGGGCAACATTACCCGAGCCGATTTGCGTCGCCCCACGCCCTGGAACACGTATACCATAGATGGCCTGCCGCCTACGCCTATCGCTCTGGTGGGGCGTGAGGCGATTGCTGCGGCCGTCACTCCCGAGCCTGGCAAGGCGCTCTATTTTGTCGCCAAGGGGGACGGCTCACATCAGTTCTCCAACTCCCTGCGCGAACACAACAATGCTGTACGGCGTTACCAGCTGCAGCGTCGCCAGGATTATCGTTCGACACCACAAGAGTAGCACCTATGTACAGCGGTCGTTTCATTACCGTAGAAGGCGGAGAGGGGGTCGGTAAAACCACCAACCTTGAATTTATTGAGTCCCGGCTGAAAGCACGCGGTATTGATGTTGTGCGCACTCGGGAGCCTGGCGGAACCCCGCTGGCCGAATCGATACGTGAAATGCTGTTGGCTCCTCGGGAAGAATCAGTCTGCGAGCTGACAGAACTGCTGCTGGTGTTTGCCGCCAGAGCCCAGCATATCGAACAGGTAATCAAGCCGGCGCTGGCGCGTGGCCAGTGGGTCCTCAGTGACCGTTTCACTGATGCCACCTATGCCTATCAGGGCGCAGGGCGTGGCATGGATATGGCGAGCATTGCAACACTGGAACGACTGGTTCAGGGTGAGCTCAAGCCGGACCTGACGCTGCTGCTGGATGTGCCTGTAGAGATTGGTATGGCCCGCGCCCGTGCCCGCAGTGTGCCCGATCGCTTTGAGTCCGAGCAGTTGCAGTTTTTTGAGGCGGTGCGATCTCAGTATCTGCAGCGTGCCCGTCACGAGCCTGATCGCTTTGCCGTGATTGATGCTACCCCTGAGCTGATTGTAGTCCAGCAGCAATTGGCTGAGGTGCTGGATCAGCTTGAGGCCTCTGCATGAGTGCTCAGTTGCACTACCCCTGGTTTGGTAGTCGTTGGGAGCGAGTGGTCGAACAGCATCAGCATGGGCGCCTGCCGCATGCGCTTCTGCTGGCAGGCCCAGCCGGTATCGGCAAGGTGGATTTTGCGACTGCGCTGGGAAATCTGTTGTTATGCCAGGCTCCTCAGGGTGACCAGCCCTGCGGTTGTTGTCATAGTTGTGAGCTGCGCAAGGCGGGCCATCATCCTGATCTGGTCCAGATCAGGCCTGAGGCTGCCGGCAAGCCCATCAAGGTCGACCAGGTGCGTGCGCTGATAGACCGTCTTCACAGCACGGCGCAGCAGGGCGGTTACAGGATTGTGCTGCTTGAGCCCGCCGAGTCACTCAATACCTCTTCCGCCAACGCCCTGCTGAAAATACTGGAAGAGCCCGGTGACAATACGCTGCTGATACTGATCACTCATCAGCCGGGGCAGTTGATGCCGACTATCCGCAGCCGATGCCAACGCGTCGACTTTGGCTTGCCATCCCAGGAGCAGGCTGTTAATTGGCTTGCCGATACGCTGGGGCTGGAAGCCGAGCGGGCGGTGCAGCTGCTGGGGTTTGCGCATGGCGGCCCGCTGCGTGCGCGTGACCTGTATCAAAGCGATGCCCTGGAGCAGCGCAAGATTCTGATGAGTGGCCTGGCTGACCTGCTGCGAGACCGGATGTCGGCGTCCGAGCTGGCGGTCAAGCTGGGCAAGTGTGATCTGCTCAACTGTCTTGACTGGTTGGCCAGTTTGCTGAACGACCTGGTTCGTATGCAAATGACATCGTCCAGCATGCCCAAGATCAACCAGGACATGCGTCGAATGCTTGAAGCGGTTGCGAAACAGGGCAGTAGCGTTAGAATCTTCGAATTGGCCGATCGGATTCAGCAAGAGAGGGTCAGTCTTATGCTACGACAGAACCCCAATCGCCAGCTCCTGCTGGAGACGCTTCTGCTACGCTGGTCAGCACTGGTCCGATAACAGAGGAACGTTAAACCATGTCCATTATTCCAAGGATCAGCCACGGCATCCTGTCGCTGAATATCGATAACAAGGAAAATCTGTACAAGTCCTATATGCCGTTCGTAACCAACGGCGGTCTGTTCATCCCGACTACGCGTACCTACCAGCTGGGTGAAGAGGTATTCATGCTGCTGATGCTGATGGATGAGCCTGACAAGATTCCGGTCACCGGCAAGGTCGTCTGGGTTACCCCAAAAGGGTCGCAGGGAGGGCGGATGCCGGGTATCGGTATCCAGCTGTCCAGTGACGACACGGCGCTGGTGAACAAGATTGAAACCTATCTCGCCGGCATGAGCGGTGAGGGGCGTCGTACCAATACACTGTAATACCAAGAGGCCTGATGTTAATAGATTCCCACTGCCATCTGGATATGCTTAAGCTCGACAAGCACGATGGCCAGCTCAGTAACGTAATCGCCGATGCTCAGGCTCGAGATGTCGGCAAGATGCTTTGTGTATGTGTTGATCTGAACCGCTTCGACAGCATGTACGACTCCGCCAAGGCGTTCGAAGATGTCTGGTTTTCTGCGGGCATTCACCCTCTGCATGTAGAAGAAAGCCCTTATGACGAGGCGCGCTTGCGCCAGCTGGCGGAAAATCCCCGCATTGTTGCACTGGGCGAAACAGGTCTGGATTACTATTACAGTCGTGAGCATCTCGATCAGCAGCAGGAAAGCTTCGCCGGTCATCTCAGGCTGGCCGGTGAGTTGGATCTGCCCGTGATCGTGCATACCCGCGATGCGCGCGAGGATACCCTGGCTTTGATCAAGGCGCACGGCAACCCGGATTCTGCCGGGGTGCTGCACTGTTTTACCGAATCCCTGGAAATGGCCAAGGCTGCGTTGGACATGGGATACATGATCTCCTTTTCCGGCATCATTACCTTCCGCAATGCGGCCGAGCTGCGTGATGTGGTCAAGGCGGTGCCGCTGGATCGCCTGCTGGTCGAAACCGATTCGCCCTATCTGGCGCCGGTGCCTTATCGCGGCAAGCAGAATCAGCCAGCCTATGTGGCCGATGTGGCGGCCTGTGTGGCTGAGTTGAAGGGCGTTAGCGTAGAAGAGGTGGCTGAGCAGACAACCACTAACTTCCATCAGCTGTTCAAGCGTACGCAGGCCAGCTGATGTGGTATCAGCAGCCACCGGTTGAGTACATTGAGCCGGTCTTTCGTCCGCCCAGTGAAGCCGATTCGTTGATACTTCAGGTCACCAATGGCTGCAGCTGGAATCGCTGCACCTTCTGTGACATGTATACCGATGAACAGAAGCGCTTCCGCCCCAAGGCTGAAGATCAGGTATTGGCTGAGATTGAGCGTTGCGGGCGAGAGCTGCCCGATGCGCAACGTATATTTCTGGCGGATGGTGACGCCATGGCACTGTCTGTTCGGCGCCTGAAGGCGATCCTGAGCGCTATCCGGGAGTATATGCCGAACGTACGCAGGGTCTCGGCCTACTGTTTACCGGCGAACCTCAAGCGCAAATCGGTCACCGAGCTGGCTGAGCTGTGTGAACTGGGCCTGTCGCTGATCTACATGGGAGCGGAAAGCGGCTCAAACCGCGTGCTGGAGGCCTTTGATAAGGGAGAAACCTTCGACACGACTGCAGAGGCGCTGCTCAAGGCAGGTGAAGCCGGTATCAAGCGCTCGGTCATGCTGATCAATGGTGCCGGTGGACGTCGACTGAGCGAAGAGCATGCACGCGAATCGGCGCGCCTGGTTAACCTGGTGCAACCCGAATATCTGGCCACGCTGGTGCTGTTTTTTCGCCGTGGCACTGATCAGAAGGTGCTGGAAGGTTACGGTGGCGATTTTCAGCCGCTGGATGGTCTGGGGCTGTTTGCTGAGATGCAGGCGCTGATTGGCGCAACAGATTTGCAGCAGACTATTTTTCGCAGTGATCACGTATCCAATTCGCTGGTGTTGAAAGGCACGCTGGGGCGTGACAAGGCGCGTATGCTGGCTGAAATTGATCAGGCGATGGACTATGCCGGGCGGCACGAAATCCCGCTGTATCGTCAGGGGAGCTTCTGATACCGGCGGGATATGGATTAGCAAAGAGCGCTAACGTAAACAGGCAGCTTATGGCTGCCTGTTCTGTTTCCGATGAAGTCGGGGTTAGGTCTCAATAGCCACGCTGGCTGGCCAGTTCCTCTTCACTCAGTGGGGTGATGCTGAGCAGCATCTTGGTCAGATCCAGCAGGATGATCAGGATATCGTTGTGGTAGCACACGCCCTGAACAAAGCGCTTGGTTGAGTCATCACCCGATACACTGGGCGCGCGATCTACATCGTTGTGCGGCAGGTTGATCACTTCATCAACGCTGTCGACGACCAGGCCAATCACTTCCTGCTCGTTGAATTCCACCACGATGACGCGTGTATCGTCGTCATAGGGAACAAGCGGCAGGCCGAACATCTGTCGGGTATCGATTACAGTGACTACGTTACCGCGCAGGTTGATGATGCCGAGGATGGAATTATCGGCGCCCGGTACCGGCGTGATTTCACTGAATCTGAGCACCTCCTTGACCTGCATGACGTCAATGCCATACAGCTCATCATCAACCCGGAAGGTCGCCCACTGGTGGTATACCACCTCTTCGTGCTGACTCCGCCTGGTTTGATCGGATTCGGTCTGGTGGTTCTCCTGAAGCTGTCGCAAGTGTTCAGCCGCTGCATTCATGCTCATGCTGTGTTTCCTGTGTCATCCAAGGTTTCAACCACTCGAGACCCGTCTCGGTCTGCTGCAGTGGGTTGTACTCGAGGCTGATGATGTTCGAGTAGCCGATCGCTTCGAGCGCCTTGAAAAGATTAGCAAAATGGATCTCGCCTGTCCCCGGCTCGTGACGGCCGGGCACATCTGCAATCTGTATATGGCCGATTTTGTCTCTATTGCGCTGCAAAGTCGAGATCAGATTACCTTCCATGATCTGCATATGATAGACATCATACTGCAAACGGCTTGCCGCAAGCTCCAGGCGATCAATCAATGCCAATACCTGGTGGCTGGTATGCAGGTGAAACCCGGGAATATCTTCGGTATTGATCGCCTCGATCATCAGCTGCAAGCCTGACTCGGCACAGCGCCTGTCAGCCAGACGGAGGTTGTGGTGTAGCGTGGCTCGAATCGCGTCTGCAGATGCGTCTGTCGGCGTAATTCCTGCCAGGCAGTTGATACGGGGTGCTTTCAGTGCCTGCGCCCATTCGATGGCCTGCTCAAGCCCTGCGGCAAACTCCGCTTCGCGTCCCGGCAGGCACGCCAGTCCTCGCTCACCTGCCTGCCAGTCACCCGCCGGGATATTGATCAGCACCAGTTGTTGTTGCTGGGTCTTTAATGCCTGTTTAACGGTTTCAAGCGGCAGCTCATAGGGAAACTGGACCTCGACGCGAGAAAATCCTGCCCTGCGAGCAGCGGCAAAGCGCTCTGACAAGGGGTATTCCGTGAACAGGAGGCTCAGGTTGGCAGCAAACTTCAGCATGGGCTATTCCGCATGAAACAGGGGAGGATTACAGGCAGTTTTCGGGCTTGGGCAGGCCGGCAAGGCGGGCCGCAACCTTGGCTGGACTGCCGGGGAACAGTTTCATCAGGTGAATACTGCGGCCTTTTTCGGGTCCCAGCTCGGCCGCAACGGCCTTCACCAGGGGGCGCATGGCCGGTGATAGTTGGAACTGCTGGTAAAACCGGCGCAGGACATCAATCACTTCCCAGTGTTCGGTCGTCAGCTCAAGACCGTCTTCGGCAGCCAGTACTTCAGCGACCTCTGGTGTCCACTGGTCCAGGTGGTAGAGATAGCCTTCCTCATCCAGTTCGACGGTGTTGCCTTTGGTGTCAATGATCATGGCTCAATACCAGCTGATACTGCGTTCATGCTGAATGCTCAACTCCACAAAGCCGGCATCGTCCACCTCAGACAGGCCCTCGGTTGATACGCCGCGGGCATCGCTGTCCGGCTGCAGTACGACAACGCGTGCGGGCAGCCGTGAAAGCTCAATGCGGTGCTTGGGCAGTGCCCAGTAAACCCCCTCTTCAAGCAGCAGCAGGGTATCTGATTCGGTGAGCGTTGCGCGGCAGCTCTCGAAAGTCGCGTGATCGCTGGGGGAGGTACCAAGAATATGCAGGGTCATAGTGTCAGCACCACGTCATGGCGGGCGATAAAGGTTTTGAGTTCGTCGGCATCCAGAGCAATCGGGCTGGGGTCCAGGTCAGCGAGCGCAAGGCCGTGGGTCTCCAGACTGCCGAGGCTGGTATATATCTTGTCGATATCATACATCGGCAGGGCTCCCAGCATCGCATTAACGCTCTTTGCACCGATCGCACTGCTGTGCTGGTTGGGTAATAGCTGCAGCACAGCGTCATCCAGCAGTAGCAGGCTGATCGGCAGCTCAAACACCGCACCGCTCAGAGCAATATCAAGTGCATCGCGTGCGGCCGAAGAGTGGTAGGGCGCACTGCGGCAGATGACAAGAATCGATTTGCTGCTCATCGTGCGCCTCCAAAAGTGATAACGCGATCGGATTTGATGCTGGCTTCAACCAGCTGTCCCAGACCGGACAGTTCGAAGCCTTCAGCCAGATTGGCCGCCGGTTTCTCATACCGCCTGGCTTCCTCCTCGTTAAGGACGCCACGGCGTACGGCAGCAGCAATACACACAACCAGGTCCAGGTCGTGTTCTTCAGCAAGTGCTTGCCAGGCAGCGGGCAGGTTTTGCTCATCCCGTGGCGGGCTGGCCAGTGCGGAGGCGTTGTGTACGCCGTCACGGTAGAAGAATATTCGATGAATATCATGGCCTGCAGCCAGCACTGCGCACGCAAACCTCAGGGCAGAGGCGGCTGAAGAGGATTGATAGGGCGCGGAATGAACCACCAGCGTAAATATCATCACAAGCTCCTGCAGCAGGAATGCCGTAACAAAAAGGCCCCGTCATCCAGGCAGATGGCGGGGCCGACGGAGTCGACTACATTCAGTCGTCGCTGAGCACGCCAACCAGGGTCAGCAGGTGTACCAGCAGGTTGTAGATGCTGAGGTACAGGCCAATGGTTGCCATCACGTAGTTGGTGTAACGGCCATTTACGATATTGCTGGTGTCATACAGAATGAAACCGGACATCAGCAACACGACCGCGGCTGAGAACGCCAGCTGCAGACCGGAGATGTCGACACCAAACAGCGGCAGCACAAACAGGGCGAGCATGGCAACGAGCAGTACCATTGAACCTGCAGCCAGGAATCCGCCCATGAAGTTGAAGTCCTTGCGAGACGTCAGTACGTAGGCAGAAAGACCCAGGAAGGTAATGGCTGTCATGCCCATGGCGGTCATAACGATTTCACCACCATTCGGCAGGGCGAGGTAGTGGTTCAGGATCGGTCCCAGACCAAAGCCCAGCAGGCCGGTGAAAGCAAAGGTCAGCGGTAGCGCCGCTGCACTGTTCTGCTTGCGGTTAATGACGAACAGCAGAACGAAACTCAGCAGCACGCTTCCCAGGTACACCAGGAACGGCGGGTTGATCATCATGGAGATGCCGGCAGTTGCGGCACTGAATACCAGTGTCATTGCCAACAGCATATAGGTGTTGCGAATGACCTTGTTGGTTGCCAGCACCGACTGGGCCGAGTGGCTTTCTACGGAACGAATGTTATCCATCATGAACCTCGTTTATTATTTCCATCTGGTGGCAATGATGAGGATTTATGCTCATATTTCAACTGTTTTGACGGTTTGACACGAAAAAGTTTCCCAGTAGAATGACTGGCATTGCGGAGGGATGGCTGAGTGGTCGAAAGCACCGGTCTTGAAAACCGACGAGTCGAGAGGCTCCCAGGGTTCGAATCCCTGTCCCTCCGCCATTTCTGCTTCCTCTTAAGATACCTTTCCTGCTGACGAGTTCCCCGTGACTGATTCTACCCCGCTAGAGATCCTGTATGAGGACGAATACCTTGTGGCCGTTCACAAGCCGGCCGGTCTGCTGGTGCATCCCAGCTGGATTGCGCCGGCCAGAACGCCGAACCTGGTTGCGCTGCTGAGAGAGCGCTATCCGGGGGAGAAGGTGCATACCGTACATAGACTGGATCGGGCGACTTCGGGCGTGATTCTGTTTGCGCGGGAAAAAACGGTTGGTCAGCACCTGCAGCAGCAATTCATGGATCGCAAGGTCAAGAAAACCTATCTCTGCGTCGTGCGAGGCTGGACCGATGAGGCGGATGTCATCGATTACGCCCTCAAGCCGATCCACGACAAGCGTGAAGACCCGCGGGCCAACCCTGATAAAGACCCTCAGGATGCGGTATCCGCCTATCGGCGCATCGCAACGGTTAGCCTGCCAATACCCGTCGGTCGCTACCCTGAAGCGCGTTATTCGCTGGTAGAGGTCAAGCCCACTACTGGGCGCAAGCATCAGATTCGCCGTCATATGAAGCATATTCTGCATCCCATTGTAGGTGATACCAAACACGGAGAAGGGCGGCACAATCGGCTGTTTCGTGAACAGCTGGATTCGCATCGGCTGCTGCTGATGGCAACCGAGATCGAGTTCGAGCACCCGGTCAGTGGGCAGATGCTGCGCATTGAAGCAGGTGTGGGAGAGGATATCGAGTGTCTGTTTGCCAGGCTGGGCTGGCAGGAAGGATATCCGGTCGCGCACCGAGTGGAAACGCGACCGGCAGGCTAGCGTGGGTGGCTAAGCCTCAGGGCCGACGGCTTGCTTAAACCTCGTTACCCAGTTTGCGCAGGGTTGCGTCGTCCATTTTCAGGTCGTCGTTTTTATTTACGCCGACGCCATGATCCAGAATCGACTGCGCAATTGCTTTTGCTTCTTCCAGAGAGTGCATGATGAATGTGCCGCACTGATATTCATTCAGCTCGGGAATGTCGTCCGCACTCTTCACGTCGAGTACGTCTTTCATTGATGCAACCCAGGCGTCAGCTACACGCGATTCGTCCGGGGAGCCGAGCAGGCTCATATAGAAGCCTGTGCGACATCCCATTGGCGAAATATCAATGATCTCTACGCCATCACCGTTGAGGTGGTTGCGCATGAAACCTGCAAACAGGTGCTCCAGGGTATGGATGCCTTTCTCGCCCATCATGCTTTCATTGGGTTTGTTAAACCGCAAATCGAAGACGGTGATGGTATCGCCAGAAGGTGAGCTCATGGTTTTAGCAACACGAACGGCAGGCGCATTCATAATGGTGTGGTCAACGGTAAAGCTGTCTAGTAATGGCATTTTCTTAATCCCTGGGTTCTTTGCTAAACATTCAGGACGCTAGGGTCTCTGGTTTGGGTGCCGGGCTTGAGCATCCGGTAAGCTCTCTCTTTCACCCGGTGCAGGTGAAGGAAAGCAGGCGATCTGTAGTATATCAGACCACGGATTGTCTCACGTCGAGGGGCTGGTTTAGGTAACCGGTAATGAGGTGGGCGACATTAGCAGAACCGAAGCCGGAGTTCATCTGGCTTGGGTCTCTCGCTTTGGCTTTTTGCATGCGAGGCGATATAACGAGAGGATGACGCTGTTAAGCTGCACGTACGCCCATACCAAAGCAGGGTATCTCAATACAGAATATCTCAACAGGAGACAGGGATATGTCCAGAATTGAAACATCCATTCATCTTCGCGAAGTGACGGCTGATGGAAGGCCTTTTGAACAGCCATACAGAGCGTGGGTCGAGGATCGTAATCATAACGGGCGCTTGTTTGATGATCCTCTCGAACGTGAAGATGGGACGGTCTTTTCGGTCGAGGAGGTTCAGCTGTATCGCCTGATGTATCTTGCAGCTGGAGGTGCGCCGAGTCACGATAGTTTCGAACTCTGGTTGCGAAATGACGGGTCAGATAAGCTGGCGCGCATGGCGGATATCTTTGCTGATCACCCTGATACCTACAAGGCAATCGGTGCGGATGAAAGAGCGCCTATCCCGGATGCGGAGCTACTGGAATATATCCTGTTTGATTTTGCTGGTCTGGATGCTGATACCCCGTTATATGAACAGTGGCTCAACCGCCTTGAGGCCGGCACTCACGGTCAGGGAGACGCTGTGCTGGGGATTGTCGAGTCCAATGCCTTTATTGCCGCGACGCTTGATGAAGTAGCGAAACTTGAGTTCAGCAGCTTTATCGCCCGCTTCAATGATGCGAATGATGATGGGCTTCTGTATGACGCCGAAATCGAGGTCGGCGATGGTCCTGTTCATTCCGCTGAGGCAGCGCAGCTCTATCGATTGTATTTGGGGGCGCTGGGGCGGATACCGGAAGCGGAGGGGTTTTTCTGGTGGCTCGATAAGCTTGAGTCAGGAGAGGTAAGTCGCGTGGATGTGGCAGAAGGGTTTCTTGGTTCCAGTGAAATGATCCGGCTAATGGGTGTTGATCAGAGCGTCTCTGTGGAAAATGGTGAATTGCTGGATCACCTCTACTACAACATCCTCGACCGAGCGCCGGATGGGGCGGGCAGGGATTGGTGGATGCAGCAGTTGGAATCCGGCGAAAAAAAGCAGGCCGAGGTAATCGACGCATTTGCACAATCCAATGAATTTGCCATGACAACCCTGCACATCGTCGGTGATTACCATTTCATCGATGGTGATTACCATTTCATCGATGTGATCCAGCTTTAGATGCCTATCTATTAAATACTTAGTACGTACTTGGTATTTATAATACACATTCGCTGTTTCGTGCAATGAGGCCCTGGCTTCAAGGCTCAGGGCCTTTGTGGTAATTGCCAATTCATCAAGGCGTGGTAGCATGGCTTTTTGCTATCCAACCGTCCAAGCACACAACTAATGACAACAAATACCTCTCTTTCTGAACAGCTCAAAACCCTTGATCGTACTCCTCGCGTCGCCCTGATTGGTGCCATGGACCAGGAGGTCGAGCTATTAAAAAACAGCCTGGAAGATCTCAAGGCCAACAACCTGTCTGGATATGACTTCTTTACCGGTAAAATGCACGGTCTTGAGGTCATTCTGCTGAAGTCCGGCATCGGCAAGGTTAATGCTGCCATTGGTACAACGCTGCTGCTGCAGATGTTTGAGCCGGATTGCGTTATCAATACAGGCTCTGCGGGCGGTTTTGATGCAGCCCTGGAAGTAGGGGATGTGGTCATTTCGGATGAGGTCTGTCATCACGATGTGGATGTCACGGTCTTCGGCTACGAGCCTGGGCAGGTGCCCGGACTTCCGGCCACGTTCACCGCTGATCCGTTACTGGCCCGTCTGGCGGAAGAGTCTATCGCTCAGATGACGCAGGCTCGTACGGTCAGAGGCCTGATTGCAACCGGCGATAGCTTCATGAACTGTCCGCAGCGCGTTGCGCATGCGCGCACTTTGTTCCCAACGGTTAAGGCCGTGGAAATGGAAGCGGCTGCCATCGCTCAGACATGTCACCTGTTCGGCACCCCCTTTATTGTTATCCGTGCTCTGTCGGATATTGCGGGCAAGGAATCCAATCTTTCGTTCGAGCAGTTCCTGGAAACGGCTGCCAAGCACTCTGCCGAGATGGTTATGGCAATTGTCGGAAAGATTTCCAGTACTGCTTCAAAAGCTTAATGTAACCAATTGTTTTAGAGGGAATAAAAATGATTACATCCTTTCATCCGCCGCAACGAACACTGATGGGCCCCGGTCCTTCCGACGTCCATCCGCGCGTTCTTGCCGCGATGGCTCGGCCTACCATTGGTCATCTGGACCCTGCCTTCATCACGATGATGGATGAAATCAAACAGTTGCTGCAGTATGCCCTGCGCACTGAAAACCCTCTGACCATGCCTGTTTCCGCGCCGGGCTCTGCCGGCATGGAAGCCTGCTTCGTCAACCTGGTTGAGCCGGGTGACAAGGTGATCGTGTGCCAGAATGGCGTGTTCGGCGGTCGCATGAAGGAAAACGTCGAGCGTTTTGGTGGTGAAGCCCTGATGGTGCAGGATGCCTGGGGCACTCCGGTCAGCGTCGACAAGGTGCGTGAGCTGATGCAGCAGCATGACGATATCAAGGCGCTGGCGTTTGTTCATGCGGAAACGTCGACCGGTGTTTGCTCTGACGCTGAAGCACTGTGCCAGCTGGCGCAGGATTACGGTTGCCTGAGCATCGTCGATGCCGTGACTTCGCTGGGTGGTGTTGAGCTTGAAGTCGACAAGTGGGGCATCGATGCGATCTATTCCGGTACCCAGAAATGTCTGTCTGCACCTCCCGGCATCTCTCCGGTCAGCTTCAGCGAGCGTGCACTTGAGAAAGTCAGCAAGCGTGATAGCCGCATTCCCAGCTGGTTCCTGGATAAAAAGCTGGTGATGGGATACTGGGGTGGTGGCCAGAAGCGTGCCTACCATCATACTGCACCTGTTAATGCGCTCTACGGTCTGCATGAGTCACTGGTCATGCTGCAGGAAGAGGGTATCGAGAATGCCTGGAGTCGCCACGCCGCACACCATGAAGCACTCAAAGCGGGCCTGGAAACGCTGGGATTGCGCTTCACTGTAGCACCTGAAGCACGCCTGCCGCAGCTCAACTCGGTTCAGGTGCCTGAGGGTGTTGATGAAGCGATTGTGCGTGCTCAGTTGCTGCAGAACTATGGTCTGGAAATTGGTGCAGGGCTTGGCGACCTCGCTGGCAAGGTATGGCGTATCGGCCTGATGGGCAGCTCCTGCACACGCCGTCATGTCATGCTGTGCATTGATGCACTGGAAAATACACTGCGCGATATGGGTGTTGAGGTACCAACGGGTGCTGCAGTGGCGGCTGGCGCCATCTATAAGGCGCAGGAGGCATAAGCAATGGCTCAGGTAGCGTTCATCGGCCTTGGCGTGATGGGCTTTCCCATGGCCGGGCACCTTGCTGCGGCCGGCCATGATGTCTGCGTGTATAACCGCACGCAGGCAAAGGCGGAACACTGGTGTACACGTCATGCCGGGCGTCATGCTCAAACCCCTGCGGAAGCGGCCCGAAATGCCGATTTCGTCTTTACCTGCGTGGGTAATGATGATGATCTTCTGGAGGTAACGGCTGGTATCGATGGTGCTCTGCATGGCATGAGCGCCGGCGCGGTCTTGATTGATCACACAACGGCTTCGGCTGATGTGGCCAGAAAGCTTGCCGATCTGGCGCAAGAGAAGGGAGTTGCCTTTCTGGATGCGCCTGTTTCAGGTGGTCAGGCTGGCGCCGAGAACGGCTGTCTGAGCGTGATGCTGGGCGGTGAAGAGGATATTTACCGCAAGGTGGGTCCTGTTATTGACTGCTATGCAGCGTCACACCGTCTGCTGGGGCCGGTTGGGTCGGGTCAGTTGGCCAAGATGGTCAATCAGATCGCCATTGCCGGTCTGGTGCAGGGTCTGTCTGAGGCGGTGCATTTCGTCAAGCAGGCCGGTCTGGATGGCGAGGCCGTATTTGATGTGATTCAGCACGGTGCTGCCGGCTCCTGGCAAATGGTCAATCGCCATAAAACCATGCTGAGCGACGAATACGATTTCGGTTTTGCCGTCGACTGGATGCGCAAGGACCTGAATATCGCACTGAGCGAAGCTCGTCGCAACGGCGCGCGCCTGCCTGTGACCGCACTGGTTGACCAGTTTTATGCTGATGTGCAGGCCGAGGGCGGTGGTCGGCTGGATACGTCCAGTCTGCTCAAAAGGCTTGAGAAGGGTCGCTAAAGTTCCGATAATGGCCCGCTTTTAAGCCCTAGGGCATATTACTACAACAAAGGTACAGTTCTATGTTCAATATCGACAAATACAGCCTGATTTCTTTCGCGCCCAGCGTGCTGATCGTTGCAGCCATGCTGGTTATCACATTCTTCGGTATCCGCTTCATGAAGCGTGAAATGCTGAAGGATGCACGCAAGGCAGGCGAAAACTGAGTCGAGCCTCCCCGTGGCCGGCCCCTGGGGGCCGGCCCGAATCAAAGACTACATTGGCAGGATGAACATGAGTCTGAAACGCACGCGCCAAGTACCCGAAACCTCCCGGCAGGAAGCCGAACGCCATCCCTTGCTATCCGATAATGATATCAACACCATTCTGGTGAATGGCGCCCAGATTTCCCTCAGTAAACTGAAGCGTGCCCGCAGTTTTGACGCGCGTCTCTATTACTACGCTGAAATCGGCGTATACCTTGAGGTATCACTATCTCGGGGTGCCGGCATTCTGGACTCCACGCGAGAGCAGTTGGAAGCCATTCATAGAGAGGCGACCCACCTGCACATGGACGCCAACAAAACACTCAATGCCATTTCCTGATCCTCTGATCGCGGGAGGTAGTGTTGACGGCATTTGACAGCAAGGCATTTCTCGCAGGCTTGACCCGGCGCCCCGGGGTCTACCAGATGTACGCATCCTCAGGCGAACTGCTGTACATTGGCAAGGCCAAAAATCTCAAGAATCGTGTCAGCAGCTACTTTCGCAGTAGTGGTCTCAGTGCCAAGACAGAGGCGCTGGTGGCACGTATTGCCAATATCGAAATCACGGTTACCGGCAGCGATACCGAAGCCTTGCTGCTGGAACAAAACCTGATCAAGCAGCACCGGCCGCCATATAACATCCTGCTCAGGGATGACAAATCCTACCCGTATATCTTTGTTTCCGATCGTGATGACTACCCGGCCATTCGCTTTCGGCGTGGTACTGGTCGTCAGAAGGGGCGCTATTTTGGCCCTTATCCAAGTTCGGGGGCGGTAAAGGAAAGCCTCAACCTGTTGCAGAAGGTTTTTCGCATTCGCCAATGTGAAGATGTCTTCTTTCGCAACCGCTCCAGGCCCTGCCTTCAGTATCAGATCAAACGCTGCACAGCACCTTGCGTTGAATTGATTACCGAGCAGGAATACCGCCAGGATGTACAGCGTGCCATGCTGTTTCTGGAAGGGCGCAACCATGAAATCATGAAACAGCTCGCAGATGAGATGGAAAGTGCTTCCAGGGCGCTTGAGTTCGAACGCGCCGCGCAGTTGAGAGACCAGATTTCGGCCTTGCAACAGGTACAGGAACAGCAGTTCGTCAGCGGCCAGGGCGGGGATGCCGACATTTTCGGTTGTGCCATGCAGCCCGGCGGCGTTGCGGTGCATGCATTGTTTGTGCGCAGCGGACGAGTGATAGGCAGTAAATCCTATCACCCACGGGTATCGGTTGAAGAAAGTGCAGGCGAGGTACTGTCCGCCTTTGTCGCGCAGTTCTACCTGTCAGGCCCGCGCGAAATACCTCCGCTGGTGATTGTGCCTGAGCCGGTTGGTGATCAGGAATGCTTGCAGGCGGCGCTTGAGCAAAAGCGAGGGCGCAAGGTTGCCATTGCATCCAGTGTGCGCGGTGATCGAGCCGGCTGGCAGCGACTGGCTCAAACCAATGCAGAGCAGCAGCTCAGCAGTCATCTGGCCAGCAAGCAAAACATGTACAACCGCTTTCTGGCGCTGCAGGACGCTCTGAGCCTTGATCAGGTTCCGGCGCGCCTGGAGTGTTTCGATATCAGTCACAGCTCTGGCGAGGCAACGGTGGCCTCCTGTGTCGTATTTGATCGCGAAGGCCCGAAGAAATCGGATTACCGGCGCTTTAATATCGAAGGGATTACGGCAGGTGATGATTATGCCGCCATGGAGCAGGCCTTGATGCGGCGCTATACCCAGGCGCGCACGGATGCTGGCGTGCTGCCGGATCTGCTGGTGATTGATGGCGGTAAAGGGCAGGTGTCTCAGGCGATGAATGTGCTTGAAGAGCTGCAGCTTCAGTACCTGATGGTGATCGGTATTGCCAAGGGGCCTACGCGCAAGGCCGGTTTTGAAGTATTGATCAGCGGTGATACCGGAGAAGAACGGATTCTGGCGTCGGACTCGCCAGCCTTGCACCTGCTGCAACATATTCGTGACGAGTCACACCGTTTTGCCATCGTTGGGCATCGTGCAAAGCGTGGCAAGGCGCGTCGCCAGTCTCGCCTTGAAGATATTCCGGGCATCGGTCCCAAGCGTCGCAGAGAGCTGTTGAAGCACTTTGGCGGGCTGAGGGAGGTCGAGCGGGCCAGTGTTGAAGAAATTGCAAAAGTCTCTAGTATTAGCCGGACGCTGGCACAGGACATCTACGCAGCACTTCACCCCGACTCTTAAGCTGATATAACGATAACGGGACGCCCCATTGCAAACAAAAATCAAGATTCCCAACCTGCTTACGCTGGTTCGTATTATTCTCATCCCTGTTTTTATACTGGTGTACTACCTTCCTTATAGTTGGGCCCCCTGGGCAGCATCTGCCATTTTCGGTCTGGCAGCTATTACCGACTGGTTTGACGGCTACCTTGCCCGCAAACTCAATCAGACGTCGCCCTTTGGTGCGTTTCTCGACCCGGTTGCCGATAAGCTTATGGTGGCAGCGGCTCTGGTTGTGCTGGTTGAAAGTTTTGCCTCGCCTTTGGTGACCGTACCAGCGGCCGTTATTATCGGGCGTGAAATCGTTATATCGGCATTGCGGGAATGGATGGCGGAAGTAGGGCAGAGAGCCAGTGTTGCCGTTTCCATGATCGGCAAGGTCAAAACAACACTGCAGATGGTGTCCATTCTGATTCTGCTGGCGTTTCCGTTGTATTCACCCTGGTCCTGGGCGGGTATTGCTGCGCTGTACGGTGCTGCGGTCCTGACGCTATGGTCCATGTACGCCTACCTGCGCGCTGCCTGGCCTCACCTGAGTGAGGATATGTAAGTAAGTGATTAATTTTTAAGCAAAAATAAATAAAATATTTTTGAAACCTTGTTGACACCGGGGCTGATGTCTCTATAATACGCCCCAACATTGAGACGCGGGAATAGCTCAGTTGGTAGAGCACAACCTTGCCAAGGTTGGGGTCGCGAGTTCGAGTCTCGTTTCCCGCTCCAACTCAATGTTAGATGATTGGCTGGATGGCAGAGTGGTCATGCAGCGGACTGCAACTCCGTGTACGCCGGTTCGATTCCGACTCCAGCCTCCATTTTTCAATCAGCATCTGCTGATTTTGCAAAAGTGGCATTCATCGCTCGCTTTAACATACTCTGATAAATGTCAGAGATATCTGGAAAGTAAAATGGCTGGATGGCAGAGTGGTCATGCAGCGGACTGCAACTCCGTGTACGCCGGTTCGATTCCGACTCCAGCCTCCATTTTATTTACTCCCTCTATTTTGATCCCATATTCGCCCCACACCCCCCCCCCTCTGGATAGGTTATTCGGTCAGGGCGGCTTGTCTGTTTTTAATCAATACTGCTTGAATCAATAGCATTAAATCGTCGCGCGGCAAGAAAAAACCGAGCACAAAAGTGCCCGGTTAGCGTCTTTCATCGCCCCTGCTATTTCCATTGCTGTGGTGAATAGCTAAAGGTCGGCAGGGAAAGATGCCAGTAGATGGCGCATACTCTCAGTGCGATACCGGCCGCAAAGGACGCAGCCAGATTGATGTCCTGAGAAATTCCGAAGTGATCCAGCAGCAGGTAGAGCAGGGCGACCAGCATGGAGACGCTGGCGTATAGTTCATGCCTGAACACAACCGGTACACGCTGACACAGAATATCCCTGAGAACGCCGCCACAGATGCCTGTGATCATGCCTGCCATGACCACGATAGCCGTGTGGTACTCCAGCTCAAGCGCCACGTTGCAACCGATAATGGTAAAGGCCACCAGTCCCATTGCATCCAGCAGAAGGAAAAGGCGGTGCAAGTGGTGCATGAAGCGCGCCAGCAGCACGGTCAGCAGGCCTGCCGAAACCGTCAGGTAGATATATTCGGGGTGTTGTGTCCAGGAAACAGGGAAGTGTCCCAGTAGGATGTCGCGGATGGTTCCGCCACCCAGGGCGGTAATAAAGGCGATGACGCACACGCCAAAGATGTCCATGTTGCGGCGGCCTGCCGCAAGTGCGCCAGACATGGCCTCAGCGGTAATGGCGATAAGATAGATATACAGGAGCACGGGCCAACCCTCCTTAAAGAGTTATAGCCGTCTCTCCCTCTGTCCGGTTACCTGAGAGTTTGGCATCTCACTGGATGCGTTGCCCCTTCGGTGGGTCTCTAGACCACTCTCCAGTCGACGATCATGTTGATATCACAGTACCTGGTGCCTGAGCGATTATGGGAGTTTGCGCCTTCGGCGGGGCATCATGCCCTCTCTCCTGTGACCGGGGCATTATAACTTTGATATCGCTCAAGTCCAGAAACATATCAGGAGCGTCGTTTTATATCCTTGATCAAGCTGCTGAGATCCAGACCGACACTATCAGCCATAGCATCAAGATCCGAAAAGCTCGGCGGGAAGCGTGGTTTGCTCTTTTCCTGAGCCTTCTGGCGGATGCGCGCCTGTAAATCTTCCATGATTTTGTCAAGCTGGTCGAGTTCAAGCTGCATCAAGAAAGCGGACACATCAGTGTCTGACATATAAGCCAACCTGGCAAAAAAGCCTGTTATGAAAAATGAGTACTGCGCATCAAATAAAAAGGTGGGGGAGGCATGAAGCATGTTTAGTGGTGCCCGGAACCGGACTCGAACCGGTACAGCCGAAGGCCGAGGGATTTTAAATCCCTTGTGTCTACCAATTTCACCATCCGGGCACGTGTGACGCCATTAAAAGGCCGTTGCAACCTTTTTAATCAATGCGTTAGGACGCGTATTTTCCCGTTGAACGCGACAAAAGTCAAACAGGAAAATACGCATGCGGGCAAGTTATTGCAATTTTGCCATGCGAGCGGCGGTATCCAGCATCCGATTGGAGAACGCCCATTCGTTATCGTACCAGGCAAATACTTTTACCATCCGCCCCAGTACGTGAGTTTGCAGGCTGTCAAACACGCAGGAAGCGCTGTGATGGTTGAAATCAATGGAGACCAGCGGCGTTTGGTTGAACTCAATAATGTCATGCAATGCCCCCTCGGAAGCGGCCTGCATAATCTGATTGATTTCATCTCGGCTGGTTTCGCGTGATGCGGTAAACGTGAGATCGACCAGGGAAACATTTGCCGTTGGAACGCGAACGGCCAATCCTGAGAGCTTGCTGTCCAGTTCGGGCAATACCAGCCCGACCGCCTTGGCTGCACCTGTTTTGGTCGGAATCATCGAAAGCGCGGCTGCACGGGCTCGGTACAGATCCTGGTGATAGACATCTGTCAGATGCTGGTCATTGGTGTAGGCATGAATCGTCGTCATCAGGCCTTCTTCAATACCAACCGAATCGTTCAGTGCCTTCGCCAGCGGAGCAAGGCAGTTGGTGGTGCAGGAAGCGTTGGAGACGATACGATGCTCGGGCTGCAGCAGCTCATGATTCACCCCATACACAATAGTTGCATCCATCTCCTTGCCGGGGGCTGAGATCAGTACCTTCTTCGCGCCTTGATCCAGGTGCAGCTGCGCCTTGGCTCTGTCGGTCATCTTGCCGGTGCATTCCAGCACGATATCTACATTCAGATCTCGCCAGGGGAGGGTGGAGGGGGCCGGCATGGAGAGCATGGGGATTCGGTGCTCACCGACGATCAGATAGTCATTTTCAGCACGTACGGGCCATTGAAAGCGACCATGTACGGAATCGTACTCTGTCAAATGAGCGCTAACGGTCGTATCACCTAAGTCATTTATGGCAACAATTTCAAATTCTTCCTGGCGGCCTGACTCGAACAGGGCGCGCAGAATATTTCGACCGATACGGCCATAACCATTAATGGCAATACGTACAGACATGGCGTGACTCCTTTGCAAACAAACCATGAGCTCATAGTAGATGAATTTCATGCATACGTAAGCACTTTGCAGGCTTGTAATACCGCACCAAAAGGCCTAAATTGGTCTAATAATACATATTGTTAATACGTATCTAGTATCAAATGACCAAGAAGAGCGATACCCATAGCCGCGCCATAGCGGTAGCAGATCAGCTGCTTGAGGAAGGCATTCGCCCGACACAGCAGAATGTTCGTGAGCGCCTGGGCAGCGGCAGTCTGACCACCATCAACCGGGCACTTAATGACTGGTGGCACACCCTGGCTGAGCGTATTCAGCGCCGCAATCAACATCCTGAGTTGCCTGAACCGGTCGTGCGGCTGGCCAACCAGACCTGGGACCGTGCCCTGGCATACGCGGAACATCGTTTTGAGCAACAGCGGCTGGCGCTTGAGGAAGAGCAGAATGCCGTTCGCGAGCAGACAGAGCGGATGCGTAGCGGAGGAGAGCAGGCGCTGCTTGAGGCGCAGCAGCAAAACGGTCGGCTACTGGAGCGTTGCGAACAGCTTGCCGAAGAGAAGCGTCAACTGGAGAGGCGTGTGTTTGAGCTTGAGGAGTCCAGCATTCGCCTGAGCGCCCAAAATGACAATCTCAAGCGTGGACTCAAACAGCTGGAGCGCATGGGTAATGGCAGTGCAGCGGCTACGGAAGAGATGATAGAGCTTCGTGTTCGCGGCAAGGTTCAGGAAGAGGAGCTGCAGCGCCTGCGCGAACAGAACCACAAACTGACCGGCGAAGTTGCACGTCTTCGCACGGATAACAATTGATATAATGCTTTCATTTATGCAGGCAACTTTCTGAAAAATGGAAATTTATTTACCCAGTGATACTCGTGTCCATGACGTCACCGAACGGATGAAGGCATGTGAGACCGGTGACATCATCACCTGCTCAGATGAGGCGCTGTTTGAAGTCATCAAGGCGGTCATGGTGCGTGAAAAGCTGACGGGGCTGACCATCCAGCTGCTCGACTCTGATCATTACGTCAGACGCTCAATTACAAGCAAGAAGCGCGGCGGTCCTCCGCAGGATCGTTTCAGTGACCGGCAGGAAGCGGTTATACGAGCGCTGGAAAAGGTATTGGCGCATTGCGAGAAAGAGGGCGTTCATCTGGTCGGATTCAGTGATGAGCTAGTTGCCATTCCATCCCACATGGATGATGGTTCCGGTTTTTCAGCCGCAGCTATCGATATAGACACCTCTGGCATCTATCGAGGTGCTGATTCACGTCAAGCTATACCAAAGATCTAGTCAAATGTAACAACATCATCTGCTACCCTGTGACGTGATTTTCAAAGGTCAGGCACTCATGAATTCCAAAATCCGCATTCTTCTGGTCGACGATCACTCCATTGTCCGTGCAGGCTTTCAGCACATGCTGCTGAAGGAAGCTGATATGGAAATTGTTGCGGAGGCCGAGAATGGCGGGCAGGCCGTTGAACTGTATCGTAAGGTAATGCCTGATGTGGTCGTCATGGACCTGGCTATGCCTGCCGATAGAGACAGCCAGGAGTCTTCATCAACGGCTGGGGGGCTGGACGCGATCAAGCGGATCATCCTGCACGATCCTGAAGCCCGTATTCTCGTACTGACCATCTGGGAAGCCTCTCCCTATCCCGCCCGTGTAGCGGAAGCCGGGGTAAAAGGGTACGTCACCAAACGCTGCGCCCAGAACGAACTGGTACACGCTGTCAGAGAGGTCTTTGCTGGCCGGCAGTACTATTCACCATCGGTCAACGGTCAGATTGGCTCGAATAACGGTGAATCCGGCGACTGTTCGCCGCTGGCGCAGCTCACACGGCGTGAACTGGAAGTGTTTACTCTGATGGCGGATGGGCACGGAACCAACGATATTGCAGAACGCATTTTCCTGAGCCCCAAAACGGTACATGCGCATCGCGCCAATATTTTCCGCAAGCTTAAACTGAAGAACAACTCGGAACTTATTCACCTGGCCCTGCACCTGGGTCTGATCCAGACCTGAGTTTCACGCATGGTAAACCTCGCCCGGCCTGTCCAGATAGTTGCAGATCAGGCCGGCATGTAACTCGACCAGCTCCTGTGTCAGCTCTGACTCTACAATAAATACGGGACTGTAAAGCCCGTCTATCTTGGCAAGCACCTCGTACAAGCGCCCCCTCGTAAGAAGCTGGTGTTCCTGATCAAACAGATCGGCGTCCAGCTGTACCAGACTGCCGATCGGTATCGATTTCCATAACTGTAACGCCTCTAACATGACACTCGCTCCCTGGTCATGCACATCATGACTGGCTATATGCATTCACATCACCTGGTTGCACCTTGCTTCAAGTATAGATGCCTGTATCAAGATGAAAGGCTTGAGACCTTGGCGATTCAGAATAGGGAAGAGCACAAACGACGGCGGGGATGGGTAGATGAGCTATTGCACGTACTGGACTATCCGAGTTCTGGTTTCACTGCAGAGCAGCGAAAGAAGGCCATTTCAAAGATGAGCATAAGCCAATAACTAGGCAAGGGTGTAACTCAGCGGCTTTTGTAGAGGAGAGCTGGCGCTGCGCTGCAGAGGGAAGCGGATAACCATTTCTCCAGGCCGTGAGAGTGACAAGCACCGCTGTACAATGGCTGCGTATTATTATGTTAAATCACCTTTGCGGCAAAATGATCGCGATCCCCTAATAGATAATAAGGGCTAACGCACCGCTAGAGACCAGTATTCCTGGTAAGTGTCAAACGCCTTGCAAGGCATTGATTCGGCTAAGGGAAGGCTTGGCAAGCAAGAATTTTTGATAGGGTAAACCAATAAGGAAAGGGAAACTAATTACGACAGTAATAATTATGTTAAATTATGGTTGCGGAGGTTTTTTGCACAAATTACTCCACTTAAGCCTTAGTTAACCAGAAAAAAGGCTGGCGTGGCTCAGCCATTGAGAGGGGAGGCGGCATGCTGATCGACGGAGGCAGGCACCTGAATCGCCACGACAAACGGTATTGTTGCTGGCGCTGCAGTGATGGGCCAAGACGCACTTGGTTTTAAGGCCAGTCTTGTCGCTAGCAAAAAGAAAAAGCCTGAAACGATACTTTCAACGGTAAGCAGTGCGCAGACGATCTGCCAGAGTCTGTACTCACCGGATGTCTGTGAGCCAGGGAAACGGTCGAAATCAGCCGTGCATAGGTTAGGGAACAGCGATTTCCTTTTGCTGGCCCATCAGCACGCTCAGTACATTTTAAACAAGACTTTATATTATGTTAAATTAATTTCCGCTGGCGCTAAAAATATAACCTCCTTCATATCCCGGTAATCAGAGAGAAGGGGGCATATAAGGCCTTGCTGATGCCGAGTACAGTTCGGATGTAGTACACTGATTTCCAAATAGAATTCGGCAGACTACCTCCATCTCGACACTTGTCTGCCATGTATGGAACCGGGTGTTACCTCAATGGAAAATTTTTCACAAACAGCGGCCTTCATCTGGTCGGTGGCCGATCTGCTTCGCGGTGATTTCAAACAAAGCCAATATGGGCGGGTGATCCTGCCGTTCACGCTGCTGCGCCGCCTTGAGTGTGTGCTCGAGAACGACAAGAAGGCCGTGCTTGATGAGCACGCCAAGGTGCAGGGCATGAACCTGCCCGAAGAAGCCTATGAGAAGATGGTCCTGAGGGTTACCAGCCAGCGATTCTTCAACACCTCGCCCATGACACTGTCGAAGTTGGGTGAATCAGGTATCAAGGATAACCTCGAGAACTACGTGCAGTGTTTTTCACGCGACGCACGGGAGATCTTTGAATACTTCAAATTCGATGAATTCGTCGGCCTGCTCAGCGATGCCAACCTGCTGTACAAGGTGGTTCAGAAGTTCGCCAACACCGACCTGAGCCCTGAACGCATCTCCAACCACGAAATGGGCCTGGTGTTCGAGGAGCTGATCCGCCGCTTTGCCGAGAGTGCCAATGACACCGCAGGGGAGCACTTTACCCCGCGTGACATCGTCAACCTGACGACCTCCCTGGTATTCATGGAAGACGATGATGTTTTCACCAAGGAAGGCATCGTACGAACCATCTATGACCCTACAGCGGGAACAGGGGGCTTCCTGTCCAGCGGTATGGAGTATGTGCTGGAACGCAGCCCCAACCAGAGCGCTGTGATGCGAGCCTACGGTCAGGAGCTGAATCCCGAGTCGTATGCCATCTGCAAGGCCGACATGCTGATCAAGGGGCAGGAGGTCAACAACATCAAGCTGGGCAATACGCTTTCCAATGACCAGCTCTATGCCGACAAGTTTGACTATATGCTCTCCAACCCGCCTTTCGGTGTTGACTGGAAAAAGGTCGAAGGCGAAATCAAGGATGAGCATACCCTCAAAGGTTTCGATGGCCGCTTTGGGCCTGGTCTGCCGCGCGTGTCCGATGGCTCACTGCTGTTTTTGATGCATTTGATCAGCAAGCTGCGTGATCGTGCGCCCAACCAGAAAGGCGAGATCGAGGGCGGTGGCCGTATCGGGATCATCCTCAACGGATCACCGCTATTTACAGGTAGCGCAGGCAGCGGTGAAAGCGAGATCCGCCGCTACATTCTGGAAGCCGACCTGCTGGAAACCATCGTCGCGTTGCCGACCGACATGTTTTACAACACGGGCATCGCCACCTATATCTGGGTGCTTTCCAACAAGAAGCCTGCCGAGCGCAAAGGCAAGGTCCAGCTGATCAACGGCGTGAACCTGAGCAGCAAGATGCGCAAGTCACTGGGCTCCAAGCGCAAATACCTGACTGAAGACGATATCCGCACCATCACGCGTGAATTTGGTGCCTTTGATGACGCCTGCGCCACTGACCCAACCAGCAGCCAGCCGCTGACTAAGATTTTCGATACCACCGATTTCGGTTACCGTCGCATCACCATTGAGCGCCCGCTGCGCCTGTCGGTACAGATGGATGATGAGCGTCTGGCAACACTGCGCTTTGCGCCCAAGCCGTTCAACGCACCCATGCAGTGGATCTGGGAACAGTTCGGTCAGCAGTGGGACAGCGACTCCTACGGAGAGCTGGCAGCGGTCGAGAAAGAGATCAGGGTGGAGATGAAAGCCAGCTTCCCTGAGCTGAAAGAGAAGCAGATCAAAGACCTGCTCAGCCCCAAGCTCTGGCGTGACCAGAAAACGCTGCTCGATGCGGCCAAAGCCCTGCGTGACCAGCTGGTACAGCAGATGGGCGAGGGCGCTATCGTCTCTGGCCAATGCGATGACCTCAACCCGTTTGATAATGAGTTGAAGAAGGCGCTCAAGGCCACAGGCATCAAGCTCGACGCAAAACAGAAAAAGCAGCTGCTGGACGCCATCACCTGGAAGAACCCTGAAGCCGAGCGGGTCATCAAGAAGGTGCTGAAGGAAGACCCTCAGGCGAAGTACGGAGCGTTTGAAGCAACAGTCAAAGGCAAGCCAGCTGTGGTTGAGTACCAGCCCGATAGTGACCTACGCGATTACGAAAACATTCCGCTTGATCCATCAAAACGGGTGGAAGAACTGATCGAAGACTACTTTGACCGTGAAGTCTCACCGCATGTGCCAGACGCCTGGATCGACGCCAACAAACGTGACGAGAAGGATGGGGAGGTCGGTATCGTCGGGTATGAGATTCCGTTCAATCGGCATTTCTATGTGTACCAGCCGCCGCGCAGCCTGGGAGAGATTGATGCGGATCTGGATAAGGTGAGTCGCGAGATTATGGAGCTACTGGCGGAGGTTCACTCGTGAGCGAAAAATATCAGACTTATCCTGAGCTTAGGCGCGTTAACGATGAGTGGCTGCCATTAGGCCTTCCTAAAAACTGGGTACTTAAAAGAGTTAAGTTTCTTTTAAAGGATGGCCAAGAGGGTATAAAGATTGGCCCATTTGGCAGTGCATTAAAATTAGAAGATATGGTTGAGAGTGGCTATCGAGTTTATGGGCAGGAGAACATAATCAAAAGGGATTTCTCCATTGGTAAACGCTTAATCTCAACATCCAAATTTACTGAAATGTCGGTATACGCGGTCCGTGCAGGAGATATCCTAGTCACAATGATGGGCACGAGCGGGAAGTGTCAACTCGTACCTGAAACGGCAGAATTTGGGATAATTGACTCACATTTATTGAGGCTTCGCCCGAACGAAAAAGAGGTGGTGCCAGACTTTTTATGTATGCTGCTAGACGAATGCCACGAGCTTAAGTACCAGATCGGCAAACAAGGCAAAGGCTCGATTATGCATGGGTTGAACTCAAGCATAGTTAAGAACCTCTTTCTGCCTCTTCCATCTCTCGAAGAACAGCTAGTCATTCTCAGCTTCCTCGACCACGAAACCGCCAAGATCGACACCCTGATCGAAAAGCAGCAGCAACTGATCAAGCTGCTGAAAGAGAAGCGTCAGGCGGTGATCAGCCATGCCGTCACCAAGGGTCTGAACCCCGATGCGCCGATGAAAGACTCAGGCGTGGAATGGTTGGGTGAAGTGCCTGAGCATTGGAGTGTAGTGCCACTTAGACATATCACACCCGAAGTTACCGTCGGTATCGTGGTGACGCCAGCGAAGTATTATGTTGATAATGGGATACCTTGCTTTAGATCGCTTAACGTTAAAGAAAATAGTATTGAAGAACGGGATTTTGTATACATATCCAAGGCCTCAAACTCCGACCTCATAAAAAGCCAAGTTTTCCAAGGAGATATTTTAGTAGTTCGGTCAGGACAGCCTGGTAAGGCTGCTGTTGTTTTAGCTAAACATGATGGCTACAACTGTATAGATCTAATAATAATTAGAAAGAGTAAAAAAATAATATCTGATTTTTTGTGCTATCAAATTAATTCAGATGTATGTAAAAAACAGATATCGTCAGGTTCAGGTGGAGCGATCCAGCAGCATTTCAATGTTGAACTGGCAAAAGGATTATATGTAACCTTTCCTCCCTTGGAAGAGCAAATGGAAATTTCTAAATACATCATGAAGCAGATACAAGCTTTTGACTCTTTGGTAAAAAAAGCGGAGATGTCAATCGATCTCATGAAAGAACGCCGATCAGCTCTAATTTCAGCTGCTGTAACAGGCAAAATTGATGTCAGAAACTGGAAGCCACAGACTTCGGCTGACATGCAACAGAAAACAATAACCGAGCCAGTAGCAACGCACTGACAGAACCACAAGGACGTTTGGATATGAGTAGTTACGCCAGCAAAGCACAGGAATCCGTTTTCCAGAATGAGGTCATTGAACAGCTACTGGCGAATGGCTGGCTTTTGGGTGAACCTGCTGGCTACAACCGCGAACTGGCGCTGTATGAGGAAGACTTACTCGGGTTCGTGAAAGAAACCCAGCCTGAGCAGTGGCAGAAGTACTGCAAGCTCTATCCGAACGACCCCGAGAAAACATTTTTGGAACGGGTGGCCAATCAGCTGAGCAAGGCCGACCCGAACGCCGCCAACAAGGAGCTGCGCACCTTTGGCACACTCGGCGTGCTGCGTCATGAGCTGAAAGATCGAGGCGCCCGTTTCCGCCTCTGCCAGTTCAAGCCTGATCACGACCTGAACCCCGATACGCTGGAGCGCTATAAACAGAACCGCCTGCGCGTCGTGCCCGAACTGGTCTACAGCCCTTATGCCACCGCAGAACATCTGGCTCTCACGGGTAAACAAGCCAAGAAATGGCGCATCGACCTGGTGCTGTTCCTGAACGGCCTGCCCATCGCCACGCTGGAGTTGAAGTCGGAGTTCAAGCAGGCGGTGGAGAGGGCGATCAAACAGTACAAACTGACACGCTTACCCAAAGACCCTGCCACCAACAAGCCTGAGCCACTGCTCACGTTCAAGCGTGGTGCACTGGTGCACTTTGCCGTCAGCCAGTACGAGGTCTATATGGCCACGCGGCTGGAAGGCAACGACACCTTTTTCCTGCCGTTCAATAGGGGTACGAAGGAGGGCGGTGCAGGCAACGAGGTGCCCGAGAACCCGAATGAATACGCCACTGCCTACCTTTGGCGAGAAGTGCTGGCCCCTGACAATATCCTGCGCATTCTTGCCCGCTTTGTTCACCTGCAGATCGAAGAGAAAGAGGATTGGCAGGGCAAGAAGTACAAAAAAGAGACACTCATCTTCCCGCGCTACCACCAGTGGGATGTGGTCACCCAGCTGGTGGCGGATGCCCGCGAAAACGGCCCAGGCCACAAGTACCTGATTCAGCACAGCGCGGGGTCGGGCAAGTCCAACTCCATCGCGTGGACTGCACACCAGCTGGCCTCACTCTATGATGAAGCGGGCAATAAGCGTTTCCACTCGGTGATCGTCGTCACCGACCGTACAGTGCTCGATGATCAGCTGCAGGATACCATTTACCAGTTCGAGCATGCCGACGGGGTGGTCGGGCGCATCAACAACAAGGAAGGCGACGGCTCCAAGTCCGAAAAGCTGGCCGCCGCGCTGGAAAGTGCCCAGCCGATCATCATCGTCACCATCCAGACCTTCCCGTTTGTGCTTAAGGCGATTGAAAACAGTGTGAGCCTGAAGGAGCGCAACTATGCCGTGATCGCGGATGAGGCACACTCGTCCCAGTCAGGTTCCACCGCCCGTCAGCTTAAAGAAGTTTTGATGTTGGAGTCAGATGAAGAGCAGGGCGAATTAACCAGCGAGGACTTGCTGGACGCCACCTTGGAGGCCCGCAAGGGCAACCAGAACCTCAGCTTCTTTGCGTTTACCGCCACGCCCAAGCCAAAAACACTGGAGCTTTTCGGACGTAGCCCCGATCCCGACAGCCCTGCCTCAAGCAAGAACAAGCCCGAAGCCTGGCATGTCTACAGCATGCGCCAGGCCATCGAAGAAGGCTTTATCCTTGATGTGCTGAAGAACTACACCAGTTACAAGGTGGCCTACCAGCTTGCTCAGAAGGTGCGGGAGCAGGATGAGGAGGTGGATGCCAAGAAAGCCAAGGTGAAGCTGAACCAGTGGGTGCGCCTGCACGACTACAACATTGCCCAAAAGGTGCAGGTAATCGTTGAGCACTTCAGGGAAAACGTCATGGGCCTGCTGGGCGGGCAAGCCAAGGCGATGGTTGTCACCAGTTCCCGTAAAGAGGCTGTGCGCTACAAGAAAGCATTCGACAAATACGTGGCTGATCACAAATACCAGAAGATCCACGCCATGGTGGCGTTTTCAGGTGAAGTGGAGTTCAACGAGAACGACCCGAACGCGGCCGCTCTGCTGGGTGAAAAATTCACCGAAACCAACATGAACCCGAACCTCAAGGGACGGGATATGCGCAAGGCATTCGATAGCGATGACTACCAGGTCATGCTGGTGGCCAATAAGTTCCAGACAGGCTTCGACCAGCCGAAACTCTGCGCCATGTACGTGGACAAGAAACTGGCGGGCGTAGAATGCGTACAGACCCTGTCACGCCTCAACCGCACCTATCCTGGCAAGGCGGAATCGGGCACCTTCGTGCTGGACTTCTTCAACGATCCTCAGGATATTCTCGAGGCCTTCCAGCCGTACTATCAGACGGCAGAACTGACCGACGTATCCGACCCGAACAAAGTGTACGACCTGTTTGAAAAGCTCAAAGCTCAGGGTATTTTCACCTGGACTGAAGTCGAGCAGTTCACCACCGCGTTCTTTGTGCCGAACAAAAGTAACGCAGCGATCAGCAATATCTGTAAACCCGCCATGGAGCGCTGGCAGAAGCGCTATGCCAATGCCGTGGATGCATACAAAACCGCAAAAGAGATGTTCGAACGCTGCAAGGCATCGGGCGATGCGGTATTGATCGCCAACGCGGAGAACAGCCTCAAGGAATGCAAGCAAGAGAAAGATGCGCTGGAGATATTCAAAAAGGATCTTGGCACCTATGTGCGCTTCTATGAATTCATGTCCCAGATCGTCGATTACGATGACAAGGAACTGGAAAAACTGAGCCTCTACGCCCGTCACCTTAGACCGATGCTCCGTGAAAAGGTCGATGAAGATGACGATGTTGACCTCAGCAATGTCACGCTGAGCCATTACCGTCTTTCAAAGATCAAACAGCAAGATCTGCAGTTGCAAGAAGGCCAGGGCGAATACGGACTGGAACCAGGTAATGAAATGGGTTCAGCCAAGGCGAAAGACAAGAAAGAAGAATTTCTCTCGGCGATCCTGAAACGACTCAATGAACTATTTGTGACCGACAACCT
>Ga0193959_1000089_pt1 | contig 36912 bp, 32 predicted proteins | sample FB_2_MG_FD_140333 | JGI IMG/M metagenome (GOLD analysis project Ga0193959, IMG submission 140333) | Microbial mat bacterial communities from the Broadkill River, Lewes, Delaware, United States - FB_2_MG | ecosystem: Environmental > Aquatic > Freshwater > River > Microbial mats | place: USA... | reverse complement strand
CTAATAGTCTAAAATCTAGTAACATCAGTTATTATGAATTAGATGAAAATGTAGCTTAGAGTTATAAATTGAAAAGAGAATTACTATTTTTTAATTTCTGTCTTGACAAATTGGGGTACTATAAAATTTGTCAAAAAACTATGGTTTTTATCAAAAGAACTTGCAAGTAGTGATGGTGACTTGACAAAGAGATTTGAGATAGAAAAAAATAATCAACTCTTCGAAGTTGCTAGTAAAATCAATATATTTATTGAGAAAGTTCAAAGCACAATAGCCGATATAAAAATCTCATCAAGTAGTGCAAATGTAGTAGCACAAAATCTCTCTAATAGCTCTAATAATATAAAAACAAGAGTTGAAAATGAGGTTAAAATCTTAGATGATATGACAAAAGATAGTGAGAGTATGACATCACTTTTAAATTCATCTTTAGATAAAGCAAAAGCTACAACAGATAATATTTTAAAGACAAAAGAGCAGTTAAGTAGTGCTAAAGATGAAATTTTGAAAATGGTTTCTCAAATTCATCACACTTCAGAGATAGAGGTTGAACTTGCTGATAGGTTAGATAGATTATCGGGTGAAGCAGAGCAAGTTAAAGTGGTTTTAACAGTAATATCTGATATTGCCGACCAGACAAATTTACTAGCTCTAAATGCAGCTATTGAAGCAGCAAGAGCTGGTCAACATGGGCGAGGTTTTGCCGTGGTTGCAGAGGAGGTTAGAGCCTTAGCAGAGCGAACACAAAAATCGCTTAATGAGATAAATACAACAATTAATTTAATTGTTCAATCTATTATGGACTTAAGTTCTCAAATGAATAGTAACTCTGAAAATATTCAAAATCTATCAAATTTATCAAATAATGTAGAGGGGGTTATCTCTGAAACATCAACTGTTATGGATATAAGTGCCTCAATAGCTAAAGATCCTTTTGATAATGTGGAGCTTGTAACTACTAAATTGCAAGATAGAATAGAGAGTATGAATCATATTTCAAAAATCTCAAACTCAAATTTAGATAGTATAAAAGATATTAATTTAGAGGTTAAAGAGCTTGATTCTATGGTTAAGAGTTTAGATAGAGATATAAATACCTTTAGGACTTAACCTAAAGGTATCTCTCTATTGAAAAAGTGAAGATTCGATAATTTCAATATTTTGATTTTGTAAAACTTTGATAGCTCTCTCACAATCATCTACTCTAAATATAAAGATTCCAAAATCTTGGTCATTTACAGTATATGTATATTTTATATCAACTTTCTCACTAGAGAGAGTCTTAACAACTTCATTAAAGCTTCCAATATGGTTATGAATCTTAACACCAAATACACTATTTATCTTTGAGCTAAAGCCCTCTTTTGTTAGAGCCTCTTTTGCTAAATCTACTTTATCTACAATAACTCTCAAAATTCCAAACTCTGTTGAATCGATAAGCATTATAGATTTAATTGAAATCTCATTTTTTGATAAAATCTCTGTTATCTCCGTTAGTTCACCCTGTTTGTTCTCTATAAAGATAGAGAGTTGTCTTATCTCATGGCTCATTTTGCTCTCCTATCAATTACTCTAACAGCTTTACCCATACTTCTCTCAATCGAGCGAGGCTCAACTAGTTTTACAGTAGCATTTATATATAGATTATTCAAAAGTGAGCTTTGAATCTCTTTTTTAAGTCTCTCCATCTCACCAATACTATCTAAATCTAAACTCTCATTAATCTCTACCATAATATCAAGCTTATCTAAAAAGCCTTTTTTATCGGCAATAATTTGATAATTTAGAGTTAATCCCTCAATCGTAGATAAGACATGTTCAACTTGTGATGGGAATACATTTACACCATTTACAATTAACATATCATCAGCTCTACCGACAGGACTCTCCATTCTTACATGAGTTCTACCACACTTACAAGGCTCTATTGCAAGTGAGCTTATATCTCCAGTTCTATATCTAATAATAGGAAAGCCTTGCTTTGTAAGAGTTGTGAAGACTATCTCGCCACGCTCACCATAAGGTAAAACTTCACCAGTTTTTGGGTCGATAATCTCTGGATAGAAGTGATCTTCAAATACATGTAATCTGTTGCTATATTTACAACTAGCTGAGACTCCTGGCCCTATTATTTCAGATAGACCATAAACTTCAACATAATCGATTCCTAAAGCTCTTTTAACTTCCTCTTTCATTCCCTCACTTGCAGGTTCAGCTCCAAAGATTCCAACTTTTAATTTAAAATCATCTAAAGTGTAACCCTCTTGTTTTGCTTTTTCAGCTAAGTGAAGTGCAAACGATGGTGTACAAGTAAGTGTTGTTGCTCCAAAGTCTCTCATAAGCATTAACTGTCTTGATGTAAATCCTCCACTACTAGGAACTACCGCTGCCCCAACTCTCTCAGCTCCGTAGTGAAATCCAAGACCACCAGTAAATAACCCATAACCGTAACCATTATGAACAACATCTTTAGAGTTAACATCAGCTAGAGTGAAAACTCTTGCCATAACTTCATTCCAAACATCCATATCGTTTTGAGTATATCCAACAACAGTTGGCTTTCCTGTTGTTCCACTTGAGCTATGGATTCTAACAATTTGGCTCATATCAGTAGCAAATAGATTAAACGGGTAGTTATCTCTTAAATCTTGCTTTTTTGTAAAAGGTAGTTTCGATATATCCTCTATCGATTTAATATCACTAGGCAATATTCCTAATTCATCAAATTTTTGTTTATAAAAAGGAACATTAGAGTAGACTCTATTTAGTGTCTCTAATAATCTTTTGTGTTGTATTTTTTCAAGCTCTTCTCTAGGAAGAGTTTCAGCCTTATCCCAAACCATATTAAAAGCCTTTCTAAAAGTTTTTTGCACAAAATTATAGCAAATTTCACATATTCGAGTAAAACTTTTTAAATCAAAAGCTTAAAAAACTTTTTAAAATGGGTAAAGATAGGTAAAATATAATCATCTTAAAAAAGTATTAAAAAGTTGGAGTTTAGTTTTGAGATATAGAGAAATTAATAAAGTTTTTAAAGATATAAATAAGCAGTTAATTATTTTTTATAGTGCCATAGTTTTAATTATTATGGGGATTAGTTTTTTAATAGGAACGCACCACTATAGAGATATTTTGATAGAGAAAGAGAGTGAGCTTTCTTTAATTATTGCTGGAACACTTAGCGATTCTATAAATAAGATAAGTTTCTCAGGCAAGTATCAAACTAGGATTTTTATAGGAAAAATTGTAAAAAAATATCCTCGAATAAAATATATTCAGATAGTTAATTTAGATGGAAAGGTATTAGCACATAGTGATTCTTCCAAAAATGGAATTCAGATAGAGGGGTTTGAGTTTCTATTTAAAGATTCTCAAAAGACTATTATAAGAAATGATAAAAACTATAAAAAGATAATATCGCCATATTATGGGGAGTATATAAAAGGTTTAAGCGGTCAAATTGAGATAGCTATTATCTCTGAAGAGTTGAGTAAAAATATAGAGACAGGTTTTATATATATAGCCTCTATTTTAGCACTATTGACACTTTTAGCAATATTTTTTATCTATATAGTAAGTAATATTCTCTCAAGACCGATAAAACATATAGCAAAGCTTCTAAACATAGTAACCGATGCAACTTCAGATTTTATATTTTATAAAGATTTAAATCATAGATATTTAGGCTCAAATATAGCTTTTGCAAACTTTATCAACATAGATAGAGTCTCTATTGTGGGATTTAATGATGATGAGCTTAATATTAAGACATTTTTCTCAAAAGAGCAAGAGGCAGAAGTGATGCTAAATAAAAAATCTATCACAAACAGAAAGAGTCTTAAAAATAGAAACTCAAAAGATATAACTCTCTTAAATCAACTCTCACCACTTTATGATGATAAAAATGAGGTTTTTGGAGTTGTATCAATCTCCAGAGATATTACAAAGAATCATAAAATGGAGCAAGAGATTTTTGAAAAAAATGAGGAGTTGATAGAGTTAAACAAAACACTAGAGCTTAGAGTTGCTCTTGAGGTTGAAAAAAAAGAGAGACAGCAAAGAATGCTAATAGAGCAATCCAGACTTGCACAAATGGGTGAGATGATAGGCAATATTGCCCATCAGTGGCGACAACCTCTAAATGTCTTGGGTCTGATTTTTCAAAAGATTCACCTCTCTAGTCAAAGAGATGCACTAGATAAAAAATCTGTTAAAAAATCGGTAGATAAAGCTATGTTGCTTATCAATAAGATGTCCACAACAATTGATGATTTTAGAGATTTTTTTAAACCTCAAAATGAAAAAGAGCTTTTTAATTTGGAAAACAGTCTCAAAAACACTATATCAATATTAGATGCTAGTTTAAAATACCATTTTATAGATACAATAGTAGAGATTGATGAAAAGATAGAGATTTTTGGATTTGAGAGTCAATTTTCTCAAGTTTTGATAAATATAGTAAATAATGCAAAAGATGCCTTAGTTGAACAATCCAGAGAGAGTCTCTATATAAAAATATCTGCTAAAGTGAAAAATGAAAAAATAGTAATCACTATTTTAGACAATGCTGGTGGTATTGATGATACTATTATTGATAAAGTTTTTAATCCCTACTTTAGTACAAAAGAGGAGGGAAAAGGAATAGGAATAGGTCTTTATATGTCAAAAGTCATTATTGAAAAAAATATGCAAGGCTCTTTAACTGTTCGTAACTTTTTAGATGGAGCAGAGTTTAAAATTGAACTATCTGCTTTAAAAGGTAAGTAATATTTACCAATTAAAACTCTATTAAAAATAAATTACAATATAATGAATTAAAAAAATAAGTTGGACTCTATGACTAAAAAAAGATTTAATTTACTAAAAGATATAAAACAGTTTCGCTTCGATAAGTTAAGTAGCTTTAAAAGTTTACTCTTGCTCTGTAGTATCTATATAATTACTCAATTATTAACGATTTACTACTTTTTAAATATTCAATCGCTAGAGCAAAAGATATATTTAGATAACTTTTTGAAAAAGACACAAAAAAGCTATACTCTAGCACAGAGGACACTAGATAACAAAGTAGCCCTTTTTATAATAAATAATTTAGATAAGAGTGAGTTGACATCAATTATATCTACAATAGATAAAAATAATATCGATTTAAAAAGAGATTTATTATTAGAAAAATTAAATTATATTTATAAAAAACTTTTAAATGATAATATTGAAATTATGCACTTTCACCTACCTCGTGCTATTAGCTTTTTGCGAATGCACTCACCAAAAAACTATGGAGATGACTTATCAGTAGTAAGACCCTCTATTATGGAGGTCAATGAGAAAAAAGAGTATTTAACAGGTTATGAAACAGGCAAATATTTGAGTGCATTTAGACATATATCACCACTTTTTAATAATAAAGAGTTAATAGGTACGCTAGAGATTGCTTATAGTGAAGCAAAACTTCTACAAGAGTTAGAATCTGAATCTGAAACAAAATTTCTATTTATGGTAAATAAAAACTTTATAGATGAGAAGTTTGTAGAAAACAAATTAGCTATCTATAAAGATAGTAAAATTGATAAAGATTTCTATATCTTATCCTCTATTGAGAAGAGTTTAAAAAGTAGTTTTGATAATTATGATGAGTTGATGAATCAGATAGAGAAATTAAATTTAGAGTTTAACTCAAAAGCCTTTACAGCTCATCTGGAGTTAGATAAAAACTATATTGTCTCTTTTGTTCCAGTTAAAAATATCGATGGCAAAAATATGGCATATTTGATAGCGTTTGATGAGGATAAGAATCTAAGTAGTCTTAGAAATCACTACTTTATAAATCTACTCATGAGTTCTATCGCACTTCTGCTTATTTTTATATTTTTTATTATTAGGCAGATTCAAAATGATAAAATTCTGCTCAAACAGAAATATTTTGACTCTATCTTTAACACTCAAAAAGATATGATTATTCTAACAGAGGGGGCAAATCTCTCAGATGGAAATATGGCATTTCTAAACTTTTTTAACTTTAAGACTTTAACAGAGTTTCAAGAAAAACATAGCTGTATTTGTGAATTTTTTGATGTTATCGATAGAGAGGATTTTATTGATGAGAATATGTATGATACAAATTGGTTAGAGTCAGTTTTTGATAATACAGAGATAGATTACAAAGTGCAGATAACAAAAGATGAACAAAAATATATATTTTCTATCGAAGCAAATAAGTTAAGTTTTGACAAATTTCAAAGAAGTGTTGTTGTTTTAAAAGATGTAACACAGATGTTTAATATTCAAAATTCACTAGAGAGAAGAGTAGTCTCAAGAACAAAAGAGTTAAATAGATATATCGAGTTGGTTGACCAAAATGTAATAATCGCTTCAGTTGATAAAGATGGTATTATCAACTATGTTAGTAAGGCTTATGAGAGTATATCGGGTTATAAAAAATCTGAATTGATAGGAAAACACCACACAATCACTTACCACAGAGATAATCCAAAAAATCTAAAATCTAAAATATGGGAAGCTGTTTTAGCTGGAAAACACTGGAGTGGTGAGATTAAAAATATCAAAAAAGATAAAAATATATACTGGAGTTACGCAACAATCTATCCAAATTTTGATAACTCAGAAAAGATAGCTGGTTATATGGCGATTATTAAAGATGTAACTAGCAAAAAACAGATAGAGCAACTCTCAATTACAGATGAGTTGACAGGGCTTTATAACAGAAGATATTTTAACGAGATGATAGTAACCAAACTAAAAGAGGCTATCGCTAATAAAATCAACTTCGCCTTTTTTATGATGGATATTGATAACTTTAAAAAATATAATGACAACTATGGGCATCAAGCTGGAGATGACGCACTTCAGAGAGTTGGAGCAGTATTAAAAAATAGTGTAAATAGTGAGAACTATATATTTAGACTAGGTGGTGAAGAGTTTGGAGTTATATTCTCACCCAACTCATACCCTGAAGCGATTGAGTTTGTAGAGATGATTCGAGAAGCTATCTACAAAGATGAGATAACTCACGCTTACAACGAAGAGTATGGATTTGTAACTGGCTCTTTTGGGCTTGTCTTCTCTGAAAACCCTAGCAAAATAACAGAAGATGAGGTTTATAGAATCTCCGATGAGCTTCTATACGAATCAAAAGCAAGAGGTAGAAATAGAGTAACAGCCTATATGCATATCTAAAAATCTCAAGAGAGATTCTCCTCTCTTTTTTTGTTGAATAATTTTTTATATAAAAATAATAATAAAGTTACTATAAAATTTTTGATTTTAAATAATACAAATAATACAAATTGTATGAACTTGTAAAAAACTACTAAAATTGGCATTGACCAAACAGAATAGGTTAAATAATATACCCAATCATTATTAAATTTTTCAGCACTATTAATTAACTCAAAAACTCCATAAATATAAATCCCACCTAGATAGAGAATCACTAAAGCTACAAAAAAAGTCTCAATCCAACCAATCGTTAGAGTAAAAGCTACTTTTGAGAGTCTATATCTTGATTTGCTTTCTATCATCTCTTTAAGTTCGTCTATCTTTTTATTACTAAATATAAAAGGAGTCCAGAGAGCTTTGAGCAGAACAAAAACTAAATGAATAAGAGTCGGTAGAAGTGTAGTTAAAACCATAGCCCCAATCCAGAGCGAATCGATATCAAAAGGGTTATTAAAAAAATGCTCTATCTTCTCATCTATATTTAAATATTCATTTGAAAATGTGGTAATAAAAGTTTTATCGATAAAATTTATAACTATCTGAAGAGTTTTTAAAATAGTTACAAAAAAGACTCCAGCTAAAACAGAATCAACCAAAGCAAAAAAGACAAAAGCAAATCGATTTTTATGCTTTAGAGTTAACTCTCCTAGCTTTCTTGTGATAGAGAGTGAGAGCCAATCAAAGAGAGCATTTATTATTGGAAGTAGAAGAAAAAATAATAAAAAAGTGATTATGTAAATGGCTAAATTTATGTAAAATGCTTCTTTTCCTTTAACTGTTATTACTAATAAAACTATCCCCATAATTAGTACCAAGAATATTATTGATATAGTTGTAAATAATATTTTCTGAACTTTTGTTATTGTTTTTCGTAAAGTTTTTTTTATTACTCCTGTTATTAACATACCTACTATTATTGCAATTCCAATTCCGATTCCAATTCCTGCTCCTATTTCTATTTTTATAATTCCTATTAGAAATAATCCTATTCCAATTATTGCCATTATTTCTATTATCAAAAATTCTATAATAATACTTGAAAATTTATTTGAAATATAAAATTTATTTTGAATATAATTTGTGAAAAAATAAATTATATTCCAAGAGTTATAAAAATAGATAAACTCAAATAAGAAAAGTAGAACTAAAATATTTTTATCAAAAAAAGAGATATTTTCAGGAAGTATTACTATCTCTCCTATCGAGCCATTTGCTCCAAAGAGCTAAAAGATAAAAAAGCTCAAAAATGAGTAGACAAGAGCGAAAAAGATTGAAAAATCCAAAGCCCGATAACTAAAACTAGAACCGATTTTATTATCTAAATAGCTTAAACTAGAGGCTAAATAGTTTTTATATTTAGCTTTTCGATTCTCCAAGCGATTTGATTCTAGCTTCTCTCTATAATCATCTTTTGAGCTTTCATCTAATAAATTATCTAAAATATGCTCAAAGACAAACTGCTTGACAGTCCAAAGAATAGTTAAAAATGCTATCAAAACTCCTAAAATTGTTCCTAAACCACCAAAACTATCGATAAAACTTGGCTCAGGTTCCATATTTTGCTGTAAATCTATCAACTTTTGTAATAACTCATTTGTTAAATTTATTTCAGTCAAAATATCTCTTTTATATTTTTAATTTAATTTAATTTAATTTAATTTAATTTTAAAATTTTATCTAAATTGTTTTTGTAAAGATTTGAATCTGTTATAATGTTTGAAACAGATGAGAGTGAGATAGACAAGCTTAAAAGAGAAGTATGAAATTATAAAAATCTAAGGAGCCTATCTCAAAAGTTTAAAGTTATCAAAAAAATTTGACAACTTTATTATTTGAAAGAAATTAACATTGATAAAAGAGATTTATATTTTAATTTGATAATATATCAGCAATATAATCGCTAAATTTATCAACTTCAACTAAAAATGCATCATGTCCATAATCTGTATCTACTTCATAAAAATTTATTAAATTCCTATTTGGTAAATCTCTTGATATGTCATAAACTTCTCGCATCTCTTTTGGATTAAATAGATAATCCTCTTTTAGGGCAATTAGATAGAGTTTTGATTCTATCTGTGCAATAGCATCTTTTAGTGAATCAAATCCTCTGCTTAAATCAAAAATATTTATCGCTTTTATTAAGTAGAGATAGCAAAGAGGGTCAAACCATTTGGGAAAGTTATAACCGTTGTACTCTAAATATCTCTCTATCTCAAATCTACCAAAAAGCTCATAAATTCCATCTGTTCCAACATACTCGCGTCCAAATTTGCTCTCCATAGATGAGGGAGATAGATAGCTGATATAACCTGACATTCTAGCTACAGCTAAGCCTTTTAAGCTATTCTCTTCAAAATCTTTAAAGTCGTAATATCCATTTTTAAAGCTTGGGTCATTTACAATCGCTTCCATAGCTACTTTATTAAAGGCAACTGTCCATGCTCTTGTCATTGGTGTTGTTGCTATTGGGATAATTATCTCTGCAAAGTTTGGATAACTAACAGCAAACTCTAAGGCTTGCATTCCTCCCATACTTCCACCAATAACTGCCTTAACTTTAAAAATTCCCAATTTATTAAATAGGATTTTTTGAGCTTTAACCATATCTTTTATAGTAACAACGGGAAATTTATATCTATAAGCCTCTTGTCTATCTTTTGTAGGAAACATATTTGATTTTGGCGAAGTTGAGCCAAAATTACTACCTATTACATTTACACAAATCACAAAATATTTTTTAGTATCAATAACTTTTCCATCACCTATTAAGTTGTCCCACCAACCAGCTTTGGCTTCATCTTCATATCTACCAGCACAGTGATGACTCCCTGTTAGAGCGTGTGTTATTACAATAATATTATCTCTGCTTTGATTCATCTTTCCATATGTTTCATAGATTAAATCATATGGCTCTAATATTCTACCACTCTCGAGATATAGTGGACTTGTGAAACTCTCTGTCTTTGTTGTAATCTTCATAATTAAAAAGTAATCCTTATCTAATTAGAGTTAGTGACAATCCAATTTGTAACTCAATCTAATTTTACTCATATATGTTGGATATTTAGCATTTACTGCAAATTTTTTAATACTATTTGGTTCAATGTCATTTGAAACTAAAATCTCGACATGGTAATCTTGGGGTTTCTCTTCACTACTTGAGAATATTTCACTAAACCAAGGTCTATTTTTAAATACTCCATGAGATAGTCTATTTTGAGAAATATCAACCATTGATACTTTTAAGTAGCAACTTTTCACTTTCAATATACCTCTGTTTTTTAGAGTACCATTTATAAAAAAGCTCTCATTTCTATAAACTTGTTTACTTGCTACATCTAATAGCTTTACCTCTTTCATAGTGCTATCTATTGTCATGATAGTTACAATTACACAAAACATAGATAGAATCGCTATTGCAAAAGATGCTGTTAAAAACCCTTTTGTATTTAGATTTTTATAGGCAAAGTAGACAAGAGTTACACTAATAATAACAAAAACAAATATTGCAATCCAGTGAAAAATTGAAAAGTACATTTAGAAACACTCCCCTGCGACAACGCTTTCATAATTACTTTTTGTAGTAAAGTTGTTAATAGCTACCTTAAAATCTACTGTTTCATTCATTTTTAGATAAGAGATGTCTAGTTTATCTTTTGAGTAATAGAGAGGTTTTATATATAAAAATATAGGTTTTAAATACTCATTTGTATCTTTTGGAACAACTCTTGTATAGATAGAGCATTTTGAATAATCTATCAATCCCTTATTTGTTAAACTTCCTGAAATCACCAAAGTATCTGTAAAGACTAATCTCTTTTCACTAGTTATATTTAAATCAACTGCTCTTAAAGTGCTATCTATTGTATCTTTTACAAGAAATGGACTAGCTACTAAAAATCCTATTGTAATTAAAAAAAACAGAAGTTTTAATATAGTGTTTTTAAGCATTATAGTGATAGTCAATAGTAGAATAAAGATTAAAAAAGCTACTATCAAACCTAAAACATCATGAAAAGTAAAGTTTAAAAAAAAGTTTTCTATATTTCCTACAATAAATTCTATCATGTTTAACTCTCTCTTGATGCCTTCTCGTCAATACCACTTAATCCAAAACGGCTCTTAAGCTCTTGTTTGATTCTATCAGGACTTATATCTTTATAAGCTAGAGCTACTAATATGTGGTAGATTAAATCAGCACCTTCATAAATAATCTCTTTTTCATCGTTATCTTTTACAGCGAAACAGAACTCCCCTGATTCTTCTGAGACTTTTTTAAGTATACTATTTTCACCCTTAGAGAAGAGTTTTGCAGTGTATGATTTATCAGGTGAAGCATCTTTTCGCTCTAAAAGTGTGTGATATAGTGTATCTATTACAGAGTAGATTTTACTTGTATCTTTTTCAGGCTCTAATACTCTCTCTTTTGTCTCTAAGTTTTTAAAAAAACAGCTCTTTGTCCCAGTGTGACAAGCAACACCACTTTGGTCTACCTTTAAAACAATAGAATCGTTATCACAATCGATTAAAATCTCTTTTACTTTTTGATTGTGTCCACTAGTTTCACCCTTTTGCCAAATTCTCTGTTTACTTCTGCTGAAATAGTGAGCAAACTTTGTTTTTAAAGTAAGCTCTAGAGCCTCTTTATTCATATAAGCTAACATTAAAACTTCATTAGTCTCATAATCTTGAGCAACAACTGGGATTACCTCTGATTTTTCCCAATTTATGATACTTTCCATGATTTGCCTTTTTTTAGTTTTATTATATCTTAAAACTATCTATATTTAAAAATGTATAAGAGTCTATTTTTTAAACTCATGTTTTTCTATCAAATTACTATGGATTTGACAATATAGAGTTTTTTTTATATAATTTCGCAAATACAAACTACCTAAAGGAAAAATGATGAATAAAGAGACAATTGCAATACACCACGGCTACCAAAAAGACTCTCAACAAACAATGACAGTACCTATTTATCAAACTACAGCTTATAAGTTTGATAGTGCAAAACAAGCAGCAGATAGGTTTACACTCCAAGATTTGGGTAATATCTATACGAGATTAACAAATCCTACAAGCGATGTTTTAGAGAAAAGATTCGCTGAACTAGAGGGTGGAATAGCAGCTATTGCAACGGCTAGTGGTATGAGTGCAATTTTTTATTCAATTATAAATGTTGCTGAAGCTGGTGATAATATCATCGCTTCAAACAAACTTTATGGTGGAACACTAACTCTTTTTACTCATACTCTAAAAAGATTTGGTATCACAGTTAAAACATTTGATATTAACAATGCTGAAGAGATTGAGGCTTTAGTTGATGATAAAACAAAAGCTATCTTTTTTGAATCACTAACTAATCCATCTGTTGATATTCCTGATTTTGAAAAAATTGTTGAGATTGCAAATAAACATAGAATTTTAACAATGGTAGATAACACGGTAGCAACGCCTTATCTTTGTAGTCCTATTGAGCTTGGTTGTGACATATCTATTCACTCAACTAGTAAATATACATCTGGTCAAGGTCTATCTATTGGTGGGATTTTAATTGAGGGTGCTAGTGCTAAAGGTAAAATCGTTGATAATCAAAGATATTATCACTTCAATGAGCCTGATGCTAGTTATCACGGTTTAGTTTACACATCATTAGATGGTTTTCCTCCATTTGTTCTTAGAGTTAGATTAGCTCTTTTAAGAGATATTGGAGCAACTCCAGCACCATTTGATTCTTGGTTATTTATTCAAGGTTTAGAGACTTTAGCACTTAGAATTGAGAAGCACTCAAGTAATGCTCTATCTGTTGCTAAATTTTTAAGCACTCACCCTAAAGTTAAAAATGTATCTTATCCACTTTTAGAGGGTGATTCTCACTATGAAGCTGCTAAAAAGTATTTAAAAGGTGGAGCAAGTGGGCTTGTATCTTTTGAAGTAGAGGGACTTGAAGAGGCTAAAAAAGTAATCGATAATGTAGATATTTTCTCAATAGTTGTAAATATTGGTGATAGTAAATCTTTAATCACTAATCCATTCTCAACTACACACCAACAATGTAGCGAAGAGGAGCTTGAAAAAGCTGGTGTTACAGCAGGTTTAATTAGATTAAGTATCGGTCTTGAAAATGACCAAGATTTAATTAATGCACTTGAGAAAGCATTAGAGCTTATATAGAGAAATCTATATAACTTTTCCTTTTTTTCGTAAAAAATAAAAAAATAGAGTTTATTTAAAACTCTTTTCTACTTAGAGATAATGCTAATTAAAATTAAATTTTACTCATTTTTATAAATGATAAAGTTATAACAAAATAATATTCACAACTTTTAATAACTCTATACAAAAGCCTTTTTTATACTAACTTAAACGGATATTCAAAAGAATAATAATTTTATTTTATTTATAAATATTTATTATATAATAAGAGAGTTAATCTTCACTAATAAGGTCTTTTATGTATAAAAACTTTTTTATTTATACTTTTACTACTGTTATTCTTTTAATGTTTTTGATTCAAGGTTGTTTAGATAAACCAAAAAGAGAGTTAGTCTTTGGCTCAAATATGTGGATAGGTTATCAGCCTATCTATTTGGCAAAAGATTTTAATTTAATTAATGAGTATGATTTAAAGCTTATAGAGTATCCATCTACTACAGAAGTCAAAAGAGCTTTTGAAAATGGCATCATAGATATTGCAGGTGTTACTATAGATGAAGCTATATCAATGGCTCAAAAAGGTATCAAATTTAAAATATTTTTAGTTGCTGATATATCAAATGGAGCAGATGCTCTTTTATCAAACAATGATTCTATAAAGCAGTTATCAGATTTGAAAATGAAAAAAATAGGGGTTGAAAATACAGCTTTGGGAGCCTTTTTTCTCTCTAGGATTTTAGAGTTTGCTGATTTAAAAATATCTGATATAAATCTTGTTTCATTGGAGTTGTCAGAGCATAAAAGAGCTTTTTTAGATAAAAAAGTAGATGCACTTATCACTTTTGAGCCAATGAAAAGTTATCTACTAAGTGCTGGAGCGAAAGTTTTACTAGATAGTAGAGCGATAAAAGATGAAATTGTAGATGTTTTGATTGTTAGAGATGATATATATTTTCAAAGGTTTAATGAAATTGAGAAGTTGTCAAAAAATTGGTTTAAAGTTGTAGATTTGATAAAAAATAAAGATGAAGAGATTTTAAGTAGACTCTCTCAAAGGTTGGAGTTTACAAGTGAAGAGTTAAAAAACTCTCTTTTAGGAATAAATTATGCCAATTATAAAAAAAATAGAGAGTTTTTATACTCAAAAAAACCTAAACTTTTGAAAACATTGGATAGAATCTCTGACTTTATGTTGAAAAATAGATTAATAGAGAAGAGAGTAGATTTAAATGATATGTTTATTAAGGATTAAGAGATGAGAATTCTCTCATATATAGAGATAAAGTTTTTATTGCCAATAATGTTTTTTTTAGTAGCAGTTTTTGTTGCATATTTTACATATTCATATAATATTTTTTATCGTATAAATTTGATGGAGCAAGAGCAAAAGAGTATATTGGCAAAAGAGGCTATGCAGACTCAAGGAAGATTTAATTTTTTTTATAAATCAGATGATTTAGAGAATATAAAGAGAGAAGTTATTTATGTTTTATCAAATAAACATGTAAGAGATGTTTTTATAACTAATGATAAATCAAAAATAACTCACTCATCTTCAAAAATTTATAAAAATTTAGATTTGAAAACTATTTATTCTAAAGATATTTTAGAAAAAATAGAAAAGATAAAAGAATCTCAAATGGGAGAAGTTTTTTTTAAATCAAAAAGAGATTTGTTTGCAATATATCCTATTAATTTAGGAGTAGATTCAAATAAAATAGTTTCAAACAGATTTGGAGCATTAATTATTCATAAAGATTTGAAAAACTTAGAAGATATAATTAGATATGAAGAGAGTAGAAGTGTATTGATTCCAATGGCTATCTACTTCTTTAGTATTTTAGCAATAGCTGGGATTCTATATTTTCACTTTTTAAATAGAATAAAGTTGATTATAGAATCAACAAGAGAGTTTTCAAAAGGTAATTATGTAAAGGGAAAAGTTTACGGTAGAGATGAAATTTTTGAGTTATCAAAAGCATTTGATGATATGTTTGATAGATTAAAACAGCAAGAGAGTAATCTACAAGATTCTATTAATCTATTGAATCAATATAAAAGTGCTGTTGATTATAGCTCCATAGTCTCTAAAACAGATAAACGAGGTAAAATCACTTATGTCAATGAGAAGTTTTGTAAAGTAACAGGTTTTGAAAAAGATGATTTAATAGGAAAGTCTCACTCTATACTAAGACATCCAACTACACCAAATAGTTTAATTAAAAATATTTGGGATAGTTTGAAAAAAGGAACTATCTGGAGCGGTTTTATAAAAGATAGAAAAAAAGATGGTTCAACATTTTTCTCTAAATTAACAATTGTACCTATAAAAGATTCAAAAGATAATATTACTGAATTTATCGCTTTAAGAGATAATGTTACAGAACTTATTCAAAATAAAGAGAAGCTTAGAAAAACTATGCATACAGATTCACTTACAAATCTTAGTAACCGTTTTGAGATGTTGATAGATTTAAAAAAGTCATACTCTCCTATTTTGGTTGTTTTTAATATTGATAACTTTAAGGTTTTAAATGATTATTATGGTTGTAAAGTTGGAGATTTTGTTTTAGTTGAATTTGCTAAATTATTAGATGAAACTTTCTCAAAAGAGGGAGCTAAATGTTATAGATTCCATGCAGATGAGTTTGCTATTGTAAAGAGTGTGCATAAAAAATATTTAGATGAGTTTTTAGAATCTGTAAAAAGCTTTATAAAATATATAGAGAAGATAGATTTAAAATATGAAAATCACAAATTAAATATCAATATTAGTGCAGGAGTTGCCTTTAATGAGAAAGATTTACTTATAAAAGCTGACATTGCTTTGAAAAATGCTAGAGAGAATCAAAAATATATGCTTTTATATAGCGAAGCTTTAAAGTCAAACCAAAACTATCAAGATACTATAAAGTGGGCTGATAAATTAAAAGATGCAATAAAAGATGATAGAATAGTTCCATTTTCACAAGCTATCTATAATAATAAGACAGGAAAAATAGAGAAATATGAGTGTTTAGTAAGGCTAATTGATGAAGATGGAAAAGTAATTTCCCCATTTTTCTTTTTAGATATATCTAAAAAAATAAGAGTATATTCAAAAATGATGGAGATAATGGTTGTTAAATCATTTAAAAAGTTTGAAAATAGTGATTTTAACTTTTCAATTAACTTAACAGTTGAGGATATTTTAAATACAGAGTTTATTAAGTTTCTATTTGAAAAAGTAGATGAGTTTAATGTTGCTAATAGAGTTATTTTTGAACTTGTAGAATCTGAAGGAATAGAGAATTTTGATGAAGTTATAGCTTTTATTGAGAGAGCTAAAGAGAGTAATTGTCAAATTGCAATAGATGATTTTGGTACAGGTTACTCTAATTTTGAGTATTTACTAAAAATAGATGCAGATTTTATCAAAATAGATGGTTCTATGATAAAAAATATAGATAGAGATGAAAACTCTAAAGAGGTAGTTCAGACAATTGTAGATTTTGCTAAAAAGAGAAATCTAAAAACAATAGCAGAGTTTGTTAGCTCAAAAGAGATTTTTGATAAAGTTAAAGAGATAGGAATTGATTACTCTCAAGGCTATTTTATTGCAGAGCCTAAAGCAGAGATATAGAGAGATTTAAGATTTTCTCTTAAATCTATTTTTGATTTTTCTCTCTATTTTTACCCTCGATTATAAATCTTAAAGCGTTTAGTTTAATAAATCCTTCGGCATCTTTTTGATTATATACGCTATCCTCTTCAAAAGTTGAAAACTCTTCATTAAATAGTGAGTTTTTAGAATCTCTACCAACTACAACTACATTTCCTTTATAGAGCTTGATTCTAACATTTCCATTTACATTCTCTTGAGATTTATCAATTAATGCTTGTAGCATCTCTCTCTCTGGTGCAAACCAAAATCCATTATATACAAGTTTTGCATATCTAGGCATAATCTCATCTTTTAAGTGAGCTGCCTCTTTATCTAAAGTGATAGATTCGATAGCTCTGTGAGCTTTTAGCATAATAGTTCCACCTGGAGTTTCGTAACAACCTCTCGATTTCATACCAACAAATCTATTCTCAGCAATATCAACTCTACCAACACCGTGTCTATTTCCATACTCATTTAGTTTTGCTAAAACTTTAGCTGGAGTTAATCTCTCTCCATTGATTGCTACAATATCACCTTTTTCGTAACTAAGCTCAAGATATTCAGCTTTATCTGGTGCATTCTCTGGTGATACTGACCATCTCCACATATCTTCCTCAGGCTCATTTGCAGGATCTTCTAAAATTCCACCCTCATAAGAGATATGTAAAAGGTTTGCATCCATTGAGTAAGGAGATTTTTTACCCTGTTTCTCTATTTGGATTCCATGCTCTTCAGCAAAATCTAAAAGTTTCTCTCTTGAGTTTAAATCCCACTCTCTCCAAGGTGCAATAATTGTAATATCTGGATTTAATCCTAAATAACCTAGCTCAAATCTAACTTGGTCATTCCCTTTTCCAGTTGCTCCATGGCTAACAGCATCAGAATCTGTTAATCTTGCAATCTCTATCTGTCTTTTTGCTATTAGTGGTCTAGCGATAGAAGTTCCTAGTAGGTACTCTCCCTCATAAATTGCATTTGCTCTAAACATAGGGAAAACAAAATCAGCCACAAACTCCTCTGTTAAATCTTCAATAAAGATATGCTCATCTTTAACACCTAGAGCTTTAGCTTTCTCTCTAGCAATCTCTACCTCTTCACCTTGACCAATGTCAGCTGTAAAAGTTACAATTTCGCAATCATAAGTGTCTTGAAGCCACTTTAAAATTACACTAGTATCAAGTCCACCAGAGTAAGCAAGAACTACTCTTTTTACATCTTTTGCCATTTTAAACCCTTTTTTTAATATTTATAAATCTGTTTTGAGAATCTTATCAAAATTTTTTGTAATTTGGTTTTAAAAACTTAAAATAGATTAGAGTAAATTGCTGGTTTTTGCACCTTTATAGCAAAGCTTTGAAAAAGTTAAAGAATATTCAAAAAAGAATCAATTACTTTGGTATATAATTTTGCAAAAGGTTGAAGGAACAATATGTCGAAAACAAAAGTTGTTGTAATTGGTGGAGGATATGGAGGAACAAAGCTTATATCTTTGTTATCTTCTAAAAATTTTGAAATCACACTAATTGATAAAAATAATTTTCACTACTTACAGCCAGAGATACATGAGTTTATAGCTGGTTATAAAAATATAGAAGATATTACATTTAATTTAGAAAAATTTTGTGAAAAACACTTTTGTAATTTTTTAAAAGATGAAATTATTAATATAGATTTTGAAAAAAAAGAGGTTATAGGAAAAGAGAGTAGTTTAAATTATGACTATTTAGTAGTTTCAACTGGAGCTAAAACTATTTTTCCAAAACAGATAGAGGGGCTTAGAGAGAATACACTAGATGTAAAAGAGTTATCGGGAGCACTTCATTTTAAACAGAAATTTGATGAGTTTCTATTCTCTAAAATATCATATAAAAAGAGATTCTCTATTATTGTTGGAGGAGCTGGACTTAGTGGAATTGAGATTGCAAGTGAGTTAGCATTTAGAGCTAGAGAGGCTGGGCTTAACAGAGAGAGAGTTAGAGTTATTTTGATAGAGCCTATGGAGAGCATTTTACCTGGTATGGATAGTGATTTGATAGAGGCTTGTAAAAATAGATTAAATGAGCTTGAGATAGAGACTATTCATGGACAATTTATCTCTAAAGTTACAAAAGATAAAGTAATTTTAAGTAACGATTCTGAAGTTAATTACGATATGTTTATGTTTACAGCTGGAATCATTGTAAATAACTTTTTATCAAATGTTGAAGTTAATGCTAAAAATCAATTAGTTGTAGATGATTATTTACGATTGAAAGGATTCGATAGAGAGTTTGTTTTAGGAGATATTGCTGAGATTAAAGATAAAGATGGGAATTTTCTGCCTCCTACGGCTCAAGTTGCAAAACAAAATGCTAAAGTAGTTGCTAAAAATATAGAGAGTTTAACAAATGGAAAAGATATGTTATCAAGTAGAGATTCTGTAAAAGGAATTATGGTAGCACTTGGGGGAAAATATGCTGTTGGTAAAATAGGTTCTATCAGAATAAGTGGCTATTTTGCACATCTTATGAAAAAATTGGTATTTTATATTCACTCAAAAGTATTTTAAATAGACTTTTTAATCTATTACAGTAAAAAAACTCTGTATTGAAAAAATATCTTTGTTTAAGTATAATATATTTTGAAATTAGAGACTAAAATAGAAAAAGGTAAGAGAATGGATTTTTTTAAAGCAATGCAAGAGAGACACGCTTGTAAAGAGTTTGATGATACAAAAAAGATAGATTCTAATGATTTAAATAATATTTTAGAGGCAGGTAGATTATCACCAAGTTCATTTGGGCTAGAGCATTGGAAATTTTTAGTGATTCAAAATGAGGAGTTAAAAGCTAAATTGAGACCACTTTGTTGGAATCAAGTTCAGATTACTTCATCTAGTGAGCTAATTGTTATTTTAGCAAAGACAGCTTGTTTAAAACCAGATAACAGATATATTAAAGATATGTTATTTAGAAGAGATTATCCTCAAGAGAAAAAAGATTTTTATCTGAAACTATATGGTGATTTTATTCAAGATAAGCTTGAATCTAAAGCTTTATATGGTTGGTCAAGAGCTCAGTGTTATATCGCTAGTGCAAATATGATGACTTATGCAAGTTCTATCGGAATCGATTCATGTCCGATTGAGGGATTTGAAAAAGAGAGTGTTGAAAAACTATTAAATATCGATACTGATGAGTTTGAACTTGCTTTGATTTTACCTTTTGGATATAGAAAAAATCCAGCTTCAGATAAAAAGAGACTTCCTCTTGATAAGGTTGTTGAATTTATAAAATAGAGAGTAGCTTATTTAGCTAGATAACTCTCTATCTCCTCTTTAGCTTCATTTGATATTACAATATTGAGTTTTAATAGAGATATTTTTATATCTAAATCTTTTAATTTAACTAAATCTTTCTCTGTTGTTAAAATAGAGGTAGCTTTGTACTTTTTTACTAACTCTAAAATCTCATCTCTATCGAAATAGCTATGGTCTAAAAAGTATACTTTTTTAACTATATTTTTTGGTAAATATTTGTCTAATCTCTTTGGATTTGAGATAGCTGTAATTAGTATCATTTTTTCAGTTGGATTGATAAGAGTTACCTCTCTCTTATACTCTATATTCTCATGCAAAATTAAATTAGCATATTTCAATGAACTCTCTGGCTCTCTTAAATATCCACTAGGTAGAGTGAAATATCTTCTATTTTCTATATTTGGCATTAGAATAATCTCAAATTTATCTATATGATATTTGCTAAATCCATCATCTAAAATAACTACTTTAGAATCAAGCTCTATCGCTTTTTTTATAGCAATATCTCGATTTTCACTCACAATTACATTTGCATTTGGTAAAGAAGAAGCAAGAAGCATCGCCTCATCGCCAGAAGTTTTAACATTTTCTAAAATTTTACCACTTCTACTAATTACAAAAAGTCCTTTTGATTCTCTACCAAAGCCCCTTAAGATAATAGTTGGATTCTCTAAGTCTCTAGTTAAAGATATTGTAAAGGGTGTTTTTCCACTTCCTCCAATTACAATATTTCCAACACTTACTATTTTTATGGGATATTTTATCTTTTTAGCTAAGACTCTTTTTATTTTAATAACAGATATATAGATATAACTAAGAGGCAATAGAGAGTATGATAGTAGTTTTTGTAATTTAGTTGGATAGAAGAGATACTCCTCTATCCAAGATGTGAAATTTTTGATAACTAAACTCTATTTTTAGCTATTTCTTTTATTGTTTTAACAACATATTCAGCTTGAGTATCTGATAGTTTTGCATAGATTGGAATAGATAGAATCTGCTGATAGTTTTTAAGAGCATTTGGATAATCATTTACCTTTAACTCATACTTATTTTTATAGTAACTAAGTAGATGAAGTGGGATATAGTGAAGTCCAACAGCCACACCTTTCTCTTTTAGTTTTCTTGCAAAATCATCTCTATTTTTATCAATTTTAATGATATATAGATAGTATAGATGCTCTCTTTTTCTAACAGGAGTTGTTATATGATTTACATCAGCTAACTCTTTGTTGTAATACTCAGCAATCTCTGCTCTTCTAGCAATTGTTTTATCAAGTTTGCTAAATTGTGCAATCGAAAATGCTGCATTTAACTCACTAATATCATATTTACAACCAATATCTACAACATCATAAACATAATCCAAGTTACCATGTCTATCATAACCATTTGTTACAATAGCGTGATTTCTAAGAAGTCTTGAACGCTCTGCTAAATCTTGGTTATTTGTTGTTAGCATTCCACCATTTGAGATAGAGTTTGATAGGTGTGGTGAGAAACTAAATACAGTCATATCTCCACCAGCTGAACCGATATTTTTATCGTTGTAAGTTCCTCCTAACATTTGAGAAGCATCTTCAACAATTTTAATGTTATAAGCTTTACCAATTTTATAAAGTCTCTCAAGGTCAGTTGGTTGACCTGCAATATGGCTTACTATAATTGCTTTTAACTTTTTAGATTTATTTCTCGATAGCAGACTCTCAAGTGCATCTAAATTGATATTAAAATCATCAATATCAATATCTACAAAAATCGGTTCTGCATCAAAGTGTCTTACAACTTCAGGAATTGCAGGAAAAGCATTTACAGGGCATATTACTTTATCACCTCTTTTTAAATCGAGTGAACACATAGCTAAATGCAAGGCACTTGTTCCACTAGATGTTGCAATAGCATTTGATATAGGAAGATATTTAGAGAATCTATCCTCTAACTCTTCAATTTTTGACTCTTCACTATTTGTTAAAACACTTTTTATCTCATTTAACTCTGTATCATCTACATCAGGAATAAAAAAGGGTACATTTTGCATTTAAAACTCCTTAAAGTTTTATATCTCTTGGATATAAAAAGTCTTGATTTATTGTTCTATCTGTTAATTTTGCAATAATTGGAGGCTTTCTTTTAAATTGATTTTGATATATTTTTTTTACAGCCATATCAATCAAATTCTCATCAAAGCCTATCTTTTTAATTGTTTCAATTTTAACTCTATCATCTATATATAGTTTTAAAAATCTATCAATATCATTATAGCTAAATCCTAATTCGCTCTCATCGCTCTGTCCTTCATACAGGTCTGCTGAAGGGGGTTTATTTATAATTGAATCGGGTAGATTTAAATATTTTGCAAAATCAAAAATTTCGCTTTTGTATAAATCTCCTATAGGATTTATTGCACTTGCTAAATCACCAAAGGCAGTTCCATAGCCAAGTAAGAGTTCACTTTTATTACTTGTTCCAATAACTAAAGCTTCCTCTTTAGCAGATATATCATATAGGATATTCATTCTAGCCCTAGCACTAAAATTTCCAACTCTTAGTTTATCTTCGTAATTCTCAAAATAACTCTCTAGTATATTTTCTATTGATATAATTTCATATTTTATACTGAATTTATCAGCTAATTCCTTAGCATCATTTATACTAGACTCACTAGAGAATTGAGATGGCATCATAACAGCTAATAAGTTCTCATTAAATGCTTTTTTTGCCAAAACCGCAACAATAGCAGAATCGATACCTCCACTTAATCCTATAACAGCTTTTTTTAAACTAGTTTTATAAACTTCATTTTGTAAAAAATTGATTAAATACTTCTCTACTAAAATCCAGTTTTTTTCCATTTTTCACCTTCTACAGAGTAATCTTAATAAAAACTTGTTTTAAGTATCATTAAATAGTATTGCATAATCTAAAAATAAACTAAATATTTACTTTAGTTAAAAGTATAAGTAACATTTAAAGAGAATATAGGTTTTTTCGCTTTAATCGCTTTAGTTAAATTTCTCTCTCTAGTTTTTTTATTTTTTCAATTAAAGCTAAACTACTATTCTATCAATATTTCATCTATTTCTGATTAAATATCTTTAAGAACTTTTTTTTCAGATTAATTTATGTTTTAAATATTTTCACTATTTTTTGCCAAATATTAACTTTAATGCAAAATTTTATTATTAGTAATTATCTCTTATTTTGGTAATATAAAATAAATATCTATAAGGAGATTTATGAAGATTTTAAGTAAAGCTTGTGGAGATTATCAGACAAATTGCTATATTGTGAAGGTAGATGGGAAAGATTTTATAATAGACCCTGGTATTGGAGCTACTAAATGGGTCATGGAAAATGTTGAGAATCCAAAAGCTATTTTAAATACTCACGGACACTTTGACCATGTTTGGTCAAATAGTGAACTTAAAGAGAAACTAGAGATTCCTATTTATGCACCAGAGGGTGATGAGTTTTTATTAAAAGATGACCAGCACGGTTTTAATATGCCAAGTTCAACGGCTGATTTTAAAATCAAAGGCGATAAAGTTATTAATATAGATGGAGTAGATTTTAAGTTTGCACTATTTGCTGGACATACACCAGGGTGTAGTATTATAGAGATTGATGGTAATATTTTTAGCGGAGATTTTATTTTTGCAGGTTCTATTGGTAGAGTTGATTTTCCATATTCAAACCCAAATGACATGAAAAATAGTATTAAAAAGTTTCTAAAAAGAGATGATAATGCAAAAATATATCCAGGTCATGGAGGCTCAACTACTGTCAAAAAAGAGCAAGGAGGACTTAAAAGATGGTTAGATTTTATCTAAATATCTTTTCTCTTTGTCTCTTGAGAGAGTTTGAGTTTTAATGGGTGTTTATCTAGTTTTACAGCATTAAAATCTGCTTCAAATATTTTGATTCCTAATAGTTTACCAATCACTTTTACCTCATTTTTTCTCATATCTTTTCTCTTAGCAAACGATTCAAATTCTATAACATTTCCAAGCTCGATTGGAGCTAAAAACTTGATAGAGCAGTGTGTAATCATCGCTTTTGGAGAGTTTATTGCAGCCATCGCACCTAAATGAGCTGCTGAGAATACGAATCCTTGATTAATTAAATTATAATCATCAACTGCCATATCTTCATTTGGAATTAATCTAACTCTTGAGTATGAATCTTTTAACTCTATAACCTCTCCACTAAAGTTTGAGTTAGCTTTTTGGTAGGCTTTTAGTTCTTCTTCATCTTCTAAGACTATCTCTCCATCTTCAAGAGAAGCCTCTTTTCTCTCTTTCATTCTATCTTGAATCTCTTGATCTAAAGATGCTTTTGAATCTGCTCCGCCTCCACCAAGTAAACTCTGTACTGCTCCTAAATCCATTATATCCTCCTTGCTTTAATATATACTCTTTTAGGGGCTGGATAGCCCTCTATCGTTAGGTTTGGATTATCTTTATCTAAAAAGTCATCTAAACTCTCACCTAAAATCCAATCTGTACTTCTCTGTTCTTCATTTGTTGTTTTAACAATGTCTATTACTTTAATATCGGCAAATTTTGCTCTTTTTAACCAGTTTTTGAGTGTATTTACTGTTGGAACAAAATATATATTTGGAATTTTAGAGTAACTACTCTCTGGAGAGAGGGCAATCTCTTCCTCTCCATCTATCATAAAAGTATCTAAAAAAAGCTCACCATTTTTGTTAAGCCCTTGTGCTAAATTTTTAAGTGATTTAACTGGGTCACTTCTGTGATATAGAACTCCTAAGCAAAAAATAGTGTCAAATTTATATTCATAAAATGGTAAATCCTCGATTCCTAAAAGTTCATACTCTATTTCACTTTTTATAAAGTGGTTTATAAAATCAAATTGCGTTTTATAGATAGCTGATGGATCAAATCCAACTAGCTTTGTAGGTTTTTGCTCTAACATTTTAAATAGATAGTAACCATTATTACACCCTATATCGGCAACTTTTTTATCTTTTAAATCAAAGTGAGGCTCTAGTAAATTATATTTTAAATAGCTTCTCCACTCTGTATCTATAAAAGTATTAAAAAGCTCAAATGGACCTTTTCTCCAAGGTTTTAACTCTATTGCTAGATTTTTTATCTCCTCTATATCATCTTTTGATATTTTTCCATCTATTTTTATACTATCTTTTAGCTCGATTTGTAGATTGTCAAATTTTTTTAAATTTTTTAGTTTCTCTATCAAAGGTTTGATAGTTTTAGAGTTTAATAATTTAGCTCTGTTTGCTCTTATCTCATCTATTTTCAAAGCAAATCCTTAATTTATTTAGAGATAAATCGACAGATTCTATTTTGCTTTAAATTGCTCTTTTGTTTTACAAAACTCTGTCAAAAAGCAGTTTTCACAATCTGGATTTTTAGCTTTGCATACATATCTACCAAAGAGAACCATCGCTTGATGAAGTTGTGCTAAATCGGTTTTAAATTTACTGCTTAACTCAGCTTCTGTATTTTTTGTATTTGTGGCATTACTTAATCCTAATCTGTGACTAGTTCGATAGACATGTGTGTCAACAGCCATAACATTTGCATCTTGAAACTCAATTAATACAACATTTGCTGTCTTTTGTCCAACACCATTTAGACTCATTAACTCTTTTTGAGTTAGTGGAATCTCTCCATCAAATTCACTCATAACTTTTTGAGCTAGTAAAATCATATTTTTTGCTTTATTATTGAAGTATGAGCAGGTTTTTACAAACTCAATAACATTTTCTAACTCTGCTTTAGCTAGAGATTCTATATCTGGAAAAGCTTCAAATAGCTTTGGTGTTATTACATTAACTCTCTTATCTGTGCATTGAGCAGAGAGCATAACAGCTATTATTAATTGATATAGATTGTTATACTCTAATTCACTCTTTTTCTCTGGATAGTGTAATAGAAATAGATTTTTTATCTCTTCTATCTCTTTTTTTGTTGCTAACTTCAAAAAAATCCTTTAGAAAGCATCTTCATATTTTGCTTTATATTTTATTATTTCATCTAAATTATTAAAAAATACATCTATAAGTTTAGGGTCAAAGTGTTGACCTTTCTCCTCTTTTAAAAGCTCAAGAACTCTCTCGATAGGCCAACCTTTTTTGTAACATCTATCGCTAGAGAGAGCATCAAACACATCAGCTATTGCTGTTATTCTTCCATAAATATGGATATTCTCACCCTTTAATCCTCTAGGATAACCCCTACCATTGTATTTTTCATGATGTTCATGTGCAATTATAGCCGATGCTTTTAATATTTTTCTATCGGAGTGTTTTAACATGTTATAGCCTAGCTGTGCATGAGTTTTCATAATTTCAAACTCATCATCTGTCAACTTTCCAGGTTTTAATAAAATTGCATCAGGGATTCCTATCTTTCCAATATCATGCATAGGTGAAGCCATCTTTATAAGTTCTGTCTCATCACTGCTTAAACCATACCCTAAAGCTAAAATTTTAGAGTACTCTGCAACACGCCTGACATGATTTCCTGTCTCTTTTGACCTAGTCTCACCAATCTCTGCCATTGTATAGATTATCTCTTTTTGAGTATTTTCTATCTCTTGATAGAGCATAGAACTCTCAAGCTCTTTTCCTGTATAGGTAACAGCTAGTAATAATCTATGTACATCTTTATCAGTAAATTCTCCCTCTTTAGTCATTTTGTTGATAGCTTGAAAAGCTCCAATTATTTTATCTTCAGAGTTTTTAATTGGAATAACCAAAATATTATTTGTATGATAGCCTGTTTTTTTATCTATATCTTTATCAAAAAATTCACAATTGTAAGGATCATTTATAATTAGGTTCTCTTTCTCTTGTATAGCATGTCCAACAATACCAAAATCTTTTGGTATTCGTATCGCATCTAAACCGTGGGCAACTTTTGTCCAAAGCTCATTTTTTTTCTCATCTATAAGCCAGAGACTACATCTATCAGCAACAATTAATTTTCTACCTAAATCAGCCATAAGCATCAACTGTTTATCTAGCTTTTTAACCGTAGCAATATCTGCAATAAAAGAGAATACTATCTCTACAGTCTGCTCTGGAGTTAACTCTTCTTTATAGCTTTTTTTAAAATTTAACTCAAAATCATAATCATGCATTTTAAGCCCTTTATCAAGTATATAATATATTCTATCATAAACTATTTTGATATAATTTATAAAAAATCATAAAAAATGGATAATTAATGCCTTTTAGGAATCTAAACAGAGAGCAAAGAGATGCTGTTACAGCTAATAGGGGTTATAATTTAGTTATAGCCTCTGCTGGAACTGGTAAAACATCAACTATTGTTGGAAGAATTGCATATTTAATACAAAGTGGAACTAAGCCAGAGAAGATACTACTTTTAACATTTACAAACAAAGCAGCTAGTGAGATGGTTGCTAGAGTTGCTAAGTTTTTTAATGCAGATGTTGCAAATAGAATCGAAGCTGGAACTTTTCACTCAATTAGTTATAAATTTTTAAAAAAACAGAATTTAAAAGTTACTCTCAAAGCTCCAAAAGAGTTAAAAACACTCTTTCGCTCTGTATATGATAAAAGAAGTTTTATAAATTTTTCACAAGAGAGTGCAAAACCATATGCACACTCCTATCTATATGATATATACTCTCTATTTTTAAACTCATCACATGATGAGAGTTTTCAAGATTGGTTAATAGAGAAAAATGAAGAGCAAGAGATATTTATAGATATATATTTAGATATTTTAGATGAGTTTGAGCAGTTAAAAAAAGATTTTGGATATATTAATTTTAATGATTTATTGATTTTAGCTAAAGATGAGTTTAAAAAAGCAAATATAGCTTTTGATGAGGTTTTAGTAGATGAGTATCAAGATACAAATTCACTTCAAAATAAACTAATTCACTCACTAGAGCCTAAGTCTCTATTTTGTGTAGGAGACTACGACCAAAGTATTTATGCTTTTAATGGCTCAGATATATCTATTATCTCAAATTTTGATAAAAAGTATCTTGATTCAAATATATTTACTCTCAAAAAAAATTATCGCTCTACAAAATTGATTTTAGATTTAGCAAACGAAGTTATTAAACACAATCCTAGAATCTACCCCAAAGAGCTAGAAGTGGTAAGAGATAATAGAGCAATTTCACCTAGACTTATGAGTTTTAAAGATGTAAAGAGTCAATATAAGTTAATTTCTGAAAAAATAATAGAATCGACTACAAAAAGAGAAGAGATAGCAGTAATATTTAGAAATAATCAGACAGCCGATGGAGTAGAAGCTACACTTAGAGAGGCAAATATCCCTTGTAAGAGAAAAGGTGGAGTTAGTTTTTTTGAAGCAAGAGAGGTTAAAGTATTTTTAGATTTATGTACTATTTTGGTAAATCCAAGAGATATGATGGCTTTTATTCATATTTTTGAGTATATAAAAGGGATTGGAAGCTCTATATCAAAAGAGCTTTTTGATGCCCTCTTTTTACTTGGAGATGGAGATATTTTAAGAGGAGTTTTAAATCCAAAAGATATTGCAAACCCATTTAAGAGTAAAAAAAATTTTCAATTAGGACTTTTTGATGACTATTTTGTATTAGAGAAAGCTAGTCGATTTAAAAATATTATAAATGATAACCATTTTTTAAAAAACCCAATACTAAAACATCCAAAACTAAATGCTGATGCTGTTAAATTTATATATAGTTTCTATACTCTATTTAAAAACTTGAGAAATTCAAGACCTATTGATATAATAGATAGTATTCAAAGAAGCGAACTCTTTTTTTTGATACAGGAGAATATTGCTACTGCTAGAGCTATGAATCGCAATAAAGAGATAAATTTAGAACTAAAAAAAGAGGCAATTGTTAAAATAGATGGTAAAATAACTATTTTAAAAGATATATCAAAAAATTATAATGATTTACATAGATTTTTAAATGCACTTGTTTTAACAAATAGTGAAATGAGTGAGGGGCAAGGTGTTAATCTTTTAACAGTTCATGCTAGTAAAGGGCTTGAGTTTGAAGAGGTTTATGTTGTTGATTTAATGGAAGGAAGATTTCCAAATCATAAATTAATATCAAAAGGAAGCTCTTTAGATGAAGAGAGGCGACTCTTTTATGTAGCTGTTACTAGAGCTAAAGATATTCTGTATCTCTCTTTTGCATTTTATGATTCAATTAAAAAAATAGAGTATAAACCATCTTGTTTTTTATATGAGGCAAAATTATTAAGTTAGGATAAGGGTAATAAAATGGATTACATCTCAATAAAGGGTAATGCTAAATTAAGTGGCAGTGTTAAAGTTTCTGGGGCAAAAAATTCTGCACTTCCGCTTATTACATCGACTATTTTATCAAAAGGTTTAGTTAATATTTCAAATATTCCAAATGTTGTAGATATAAAGACTCTTCTAAAACTGCTTAGAAATTTAGGAGCAGAGTTTGAGTTTAACGATAATTTACTAAAAATATCAACGGAAAATATTCACCACACAAAAGCTAACTACGATATTATTAAAACTATGAGAGCATCTATTTTAGTTTTAGGTCCACTTTTAGCTAGATTTAGACATTGTGAAGTCTCTCTACCTGGAGGTTGTGCAATTGGTGAGCGACCTGTTGATTTACATATCAAAGCTCTTTGTAAAATGGGAGCAAATATCGATATAAAAAATGGCTATATTGTAGCAGAGGCTAAACATGGCTTAAAAGCTTCAGAGATTATTTTCGATAAAGTGACTGTAACTGGTTCTGAAAACATTATTATGGCAGCTAGTTTAGCAAAAGGTAAAAGTAAAATTATAAACTCTGCTAAAGAGCCTGAAGTAGTTCAACTATGTGAAGTTTTACATGATGCTGGAGTGGATATTACAGGCATTGGAACTGATGAGATTAATATCTATGGAACAGATGGAGAGCTTCCAGAGTTTAAAGATATTAGTGTGATTCCTGATAGAATTGAAGCAGGAACATATCTCTGTGCAGGAGCTATTACAAACTCAAATATTACATTAGAGAAAGTAGTACCAGCACACTTAAATGCAATGATTTTAAAATTAAAAGAGATGGGTTTTGATTTTAAAGAGAGTGATAACTCACTAGAGATACTACCTGCTAATAAAATATCTCCAATAGAGATAGTAACAGCAGAATATCCAGCATTTCCTACTGATATGCAAGCTCAATTTATGGCACTAGCTACTCAATCAGAGGGAACAAGTATTATTGAAGAGAGACTTTTTGAGAATAGATTTATGCACGCAAGTGAACTTAGAAGATTAAGAGCAGATATTAAAACTTCAGGTAGATTTGCAACAATTAATGGAAAAAACTCTCTAGTTGGGGCTGATGTTATGGCAACTGATTTAAGGGCTAGTTCAGCTTTAGTTTTAGCAGCTCTTGTTGCAGATGGAGTTACAAATGTTCATAGAATATATCATTTAGATAGAGGTTACGAAAACTTAGAGGCTAAACTTACAAATTTAGGGGCTAAAATAGAGAGATTAAAAGCTTAATTGCTTATTCTCTTTTTTTCACAATTAGGACATATCTCTTTTTTATCATTAGATACAAAATCAAAATAGCAACTTTTGCAGATATTATCAGTTAATTCAACTTTAAAATCTACTTTATCCTCTTTATTATTTAGTGTGATTTTTATAGAATCACTTAGGCATATATCGCTACATAGTTTGCAATTTGTACAATTTAGAGAATCTGATAAAAAATATTTTTTATTATTAATAGTTTCAAAACTAATAGCATTATGAGGACAAAGTCTTGTACAGACTTGACAGTAGGTACAGCTATTCTCATCTAAATTAACTCTATATATAGATTCTTTTATCTCTTTTTGAAAGTTTTTAAGAGCGAAGTCGCTATTTTTATCTATTTTTGATTTCACTATTTTAGTAAAAGTCTTTTTAAGAAGTTCCCTTCTATTAAAGTTTTGTTTATATCTATTTAAAATAGTGTTTGTCTCTTCTAAAGAGATATTTTCTAATATTTTAATACTTTTTACTAAAGATATTTTAGATAGATTTGTTTTAACACTCTCTATATTTTCAAATCCATTTAAAATTATCTCATTAACACCTAGGTTTGAGAGTTTTAAAATATTTTTTATACTTAATATATTTAAATCTTTTAGATAGTAAGGATTCTCTTCTTCATTTATAGCTAAAAAAACTATTTTATCTTTATCTATTTTCAGAGTTTTAAATTCAAAATCTGAATAGATTGCTCCCTCATTACATGAGCCTACACAGCTGTTACAGTATTTACATTGTTTTTCATCAAAAGCTAAAGATTCATTAGATATTACCCAAGCATTGCTTGGGCAAATATCAATACAGTTTCTACAAGAAGAGTTGGATATTTTCGAGTGAACACATAAATTAGGGTTTATAAAGGGGTGTTGTGTTAACAAGCTTTTTTAGCCTTTGCTTTATCTTGAGCTTTTTTCAACTCTAAGATATTCACAGGCTTATTTAAAATATCAGCTAATAATTCTCTTATTTTTACCATATATATATAGTTTAAAGCTATTGTTGATGCGTAAAAGTCATTTTCACATCTTTGATAAATAGCTGTTGAGAACTCTCCAAACCAAACAAGTAAATGTTTATCCATAAAATCACAAACTTCATATAAGTTTGTAACTTCTGCACCATTATCAAATAGATAAGCAATGAATTCAAGCTGATTTGATAGATTGTCTTCAGATATATTTTTATTATCTGTTTTTAAATTATATTTTTCATAGATTTTTCTAATTTCCAAAGTACTACTTTGCATAATTAGACCATCTTCATCTATCCAAGCAGACTCATCTGCGCAAACATCGTATCTATTATTTAAGAAAATGGCAGCATACTCGGCTAACAACTCATCAATATTATCTAAATCTAACTTTTCAAGATAGCTTTTCATATCATTAAAATTATTAGCAATTGGTTCATCATTTAAGTCAAGACAGAGAGATAGAGGGAAATTTGAATTTTTAAGAGCTTCTATACTCTCTTTATCAAGCTCTTTTTTAGCAAGTCTTGAAAAAAGTCTAATATCAAAAGCAAGCTCTTTTAAAAATTCATTAATTTCCATTCTCTAAAGCCTTCTTATGAGCTACAAATACCATTGATGGATTTGTGTATTTAGGGTCAAAATTTTTAATTTTAGTTGAAACTTTATCATTTGGTCCTATTGCTTTAGTTTTGTATGTTCCAGCTTTAAGTTCATCAATTGGTCCAATGTCTAAAACTCTCATCATACAAGCAGATACACAATAAGGTTTTCTACCTGATTCAATCTCATCTACACACATGTTACATTTTTTAATAACATTCTCTTCTACATCAAACTGAGGAGCTCCATAAGGACATGAAGCTTCACATCTTCTACATCCGATACAAAGAGTTGTGTCAATATCTACGATACCATCTTTATCTCTTTTCCAAATTGCTCCAGTTGGGCAAGTTGGTAGACAAGCTGGTTCTTCACAGTGATTACAAGAAGTATTTACTTTATAAGCAAATACTTCTGGGAAAGAGCCACCTTCAATATACATAACTCTTCTAAATCTAGGGCCAGGTGCTAAGCCATTTTTATCTTTACAAGCAATTTCACAAGCACGACAACCAATACAATCAACATTATTATGGATAAATCCCAATTGCATTTTAGGTTTGACGGGTGTATAGTTTACTTTTTTAACTACTTCTTTCATAATTTATCTCCAATTAAAGTTTATGTTTTCTAAAAATATGGCTTCTTGAAGTAGCTAGCATATCCCAACCTGGCTTATGTTTTAGTTTTGTTTTTTTAATGTCAACTAAAACAGTATTATATGCAAAAGCACCAGCAGGTGAAGGTTCGTCAAGTGTTAAAAAGTCAGGATTTCCTGCTCTATCAATTCCATTTTCATCAACATCAAGCCAAGCACCTTCATGTACGATACAAACACCAGGCATTACTCTATGAGTTACATAAACAGGTAATACAATCGTTCCTCTATCGTTATAAACTTCAACTACATCACCTGTTTTAAGTTTTAGTTTTTCAGCATCTGTTGCATTGATAGTAACTTCTTGCTCATATGTCTCTCTTAGCCACGGAATATTATGGAAAATCGAGTGTGTTCTCCATCTTGGATGTGGACTAATCATATGATATGGATGTTTTTTAGTCTTCTCTGTTGCATTTAGAGATTCCCAAGGCTCAATCCATTTAGGAATATATGGAATTTCATAACCATATTGCGTTTTAGTCCAATCTTTAATATTAGCTAGAGTTGTTGAGAAAATCTCAATTTTTCCAGATGGTGTATTCCACTTTTTGCCTTTTTCAATATTGTCTTTAAAGGCAACATGGTTTTTAAGAGCAAATTTATAAACACCCATCTTTTTAAACTGTTCCCAGCTAATTGTATTGTTTTGGTTAGCATGAGGATGGCTACCGTGTTTAATCTTTTTATGGTCATATGCTGGGTGATGATGGTTATATCTAACTTTATTTTCCCACCAATCTCTAAGGTAAGATTCATCAACAGCATCATTATCATTAAAATAGTTTTTAGTTGCTCTTGGGTTATACATTCTTCCAAAGTTTCTATATCTACCATCAAGCTCACCAATTCTATAAGCTAAAGCAGTATAAATTTGGAAATCTGTTTTACTCTCACCTAGAGGCTCAATTACTTTTGGTCTATGGATATAGTAGTGACCCTTATACCATGGTAGAGCAGCATCGTGTCTCTCAAAGTGAGTTGCAACTGGTAGTAATACATCAGCATATAATCCACTAGGAGTAATTGTTGAGTCAGAACATACAACAAGCTCTAACTTTTTAATAGCTTCAATCTCTTTATTGATATTTGTTAATTGGTTAAACCAATCTGAGCCTTGCCAGAAAATACCTTTAATATTTGGAATTACTCCATCTAACTTATCTTGTCTAGGCCAAAGTCCTATCTCTTCTCTCTTTACATTTGGATAGTTTAGAACACAGTGTGCCCATCTATCAGATTTGATAGCACCATACCATTTATTTGCAAATTGATCATATGGATAAGCTATAGATTCTGTATGAAAACCTTTTCCAACACCTTCAGCACAACCACCAAGTTTACCGATGTTACCTGTCATTGTTTGAAGTGCCGCTGCCATTCTATTGTATTGCTCACCATAAGCATTTCTACCAGGTGACCAAGATGCTTTAAGAGCAGCTGGTTTTGTTGTTGCATACATGTTAGCTAACTTAATTATATCTTCTTCAGAAACACCACAAATCTCAGCAGCCCACTTAGGAGTTTTTGGAGTATTGTCATATTTACCTAAAATATAATCTTTAAAGTTCTCTTTTCCTTTTGCCCAACCAGGAAGAGTTCCAGCATCTATACCTTGAGAAAATTTATTAATAAAATCTTGGTCTTGTAAGTTTTTATCAAAAATATAGTGAGCCATACCAGCCATCATTGCAGCATCAGTATTTGGCTTAATAGGAATCCACCATGCATCATAAGCACTAGCTGAATCGTTATATTGAGGATCGATTATTACAAATTTACAGCCTCTTTGCTTTGCTAATCTCATATAGTAGAATGTGTTTCCACCATGGAATGTATAAGCTGGATTCCAACCCCACATAATGATTAATTTAGAGTGTGCAAATGCATCATCTTCATTTCCATCTTCAATAGTACCGAAAGTAGTTCTTGAGCTAAATGTAGTTGCTTGATAAGATGGTACTGACCAAGAGTTTGTACGACAACCAAACATACCTAAAAATCTACCAAGTAGACCCTCGATTTGATCAGATTTATGTAATACTCCATAACTAGCACCAGCATAACTTTGATCAACTAATGCTTGTTGACCATATTTGTGTTTTATATCTAGCATTTTTTTAGCTACATAAGTTAATGCTTCATCCCAACTAGCTCTTCTAAATTTACCTTCACCTCTCTCTCCAACTCTAATCATTGGATATAGAAGTCTCTCAGGTGAGTAGATTCTAGCTCTATAAGATCTTCCTCTTAGACAGGCTCTAAGTTGAGGCATCTCTTCTGTATCAGTTCCGTAGCTATCGCCTTGGTATGTACCATCATCAGTAGATAATCTAACAATAACATCATCTTTTTTATGAGCTACAAGAATATGACGAGAACCACAGTTATGCGCACAGCTTGTTACAACAGTTTCTAATTCATCATCTTTTGGATATGGCTCATAAGCAAAAGCTTCAGCATTTTTTGGAGAAGCTATCTTTACAAGTGAAGCTGTTCCAAGTGCTAAAGCTGAAGTTTTTAAAAAATCTCTTCTTGAGCTAGAGACTTTTACTTTATAGTTTTTAAATTTTTTATTAAATTCTTTGATTACAAAATCATTAGTTACTTTAACCATTATTTTCCTTTCTAGGGCTTATTTAGAAATCTATCTTCAGATTCTGTTGGTCTATCTTTTGCCCACTCTGGAATCTCTTCTGGCATACCTTCATAGCTATGTCTAGGATAAGGATATGTTGCTTTATACCAAGATCTTCCACCATGGCATCCATAACATACATCTGAACCCTTCTCTGCTGCTAATTTTTCAATATTTTCTTTATGTAAATAATTAACATCATGTCTATTACTTCTAATAGCACTATGACAGCTTAAACAGTCATTTCCAAAAGTTTCACCAAACTCGTTCCAATCTCCTGGTAAGTTCATTACAGAGTAGTTAAATTTACCATGACATTTGAGGCAAGTATCAGGATTTACGCTTTTTCTTAAAGTAAAATCATTTGAAGGTGATTGTGTTGCGTGAGAACCAACTGCTTCCTCTCTAGGATCATTTCCTTGATGGCAAGTGTTGCATTGAAGTTTCATTACATCTTTAGCATAGCTAGTATTTAAGTGTCTATTATGAAATGTATCTTGTTTACCTTCATATGTTTCTAGTGTTTGATACCAAGCTTTAGAGTCTTGAGCATTAACACCAACTGCTGATTTTGATTTTATTTTTCTATCTAATATCTCTTGGTGACATGATAAACAGTCTTCATTAGTTGCTTTATCAATATTTGGCTTATTATGAATATCATTATATTTTGCATTATAATAATTATCATTTGCAATAGCACATAGTAGTAAAGTACTTAATAAAAGTTTAACTTTGACCATATTTTTGCCCTTTTATAGAGGAGCTAACTATTAAATATAGTTAGCCCTTGGATTTTTAAATTATTTAGATGCACCGCTCATGCCAGACATTCCGCCCATACCAGACATTCCGCTCATTCCTGACATTCCGCCCATACCAGACATTCCGCTCATACCAGACATTCCGCCCATACCAGACATTCCGCTCATACCAGACATTCCGCCCATACCAGACATTCCACTCATTCCTGACATACCGCTCATACCAGACATTCCGCTCATTCCTGACATTCCACTCATACCAGACATTCCACCCATTTGAGCTAAATATTTTAATAAGTCATAAATATTAACTGAATTTCCGCTCATACCAGACATTCCGCTCATACCAGACATTCCGCTCATACCAGACATTCCGCTCAT
>Ga0193959_1000088_pt1 | contig 36916 bp, 37 predicted proteins | sample FB_2_MG_FD_140333 | JGI IMG/M metagenome (GOLD analysis project Ga0193959, IMG submission 140333) | Microbial mat bacterial communities from the Broadkill River, Lewes, Delaware, United States - FB_2_MG | ecosystem: Environmental > Aquatic > Freshwater > River > Microbial mats | place: USA... | reverse complement strand
CGCTGATAATACTGCAGGGTTCCCTTGTGGAAACGTAGGCCGCTGCCAGCTCTTGAGTTTTTATTACCTAAAGCTTAGTTCAAAACATTCCGGTGTTTTTAACTAAGCTTTTTTTTTAGCCTTGCTTATTTATATGAACCAGTGTTAAAATACATACCTAAGTTAAATTTTAATGCGTATCTTGGCTTAAAATTAATATCTTCATTGTAAAAAATTTCTGGAATAGTATCTATATATAACCATTTTTTTATATATTTTCTATATTTTACTTTTAAACTATATCTCTTAACTTTTAGATTTGAATCAATATTATTACTATTTATTCCTAATGTATATGTTAAATAATTTTTTTTATTTAGTTTTTGATTTAAATATATAGAATTATAGAATTGTATATTCCTTCTTTCACTTGATTGCCAGTATGTAGAATTATAGTTATGTAGTGAAAAAGTATTATTTAGTTTTTTATCAAATAATAAGTAGTTTTGATATTCTAATTTTTTTATGACAGATTGTTTAAAACTATTAGATAGTGTTATATTTAAAGTATTTATATCTTTCCATTTTGTTTTTCCTTCAATTTTAATAAATGGATCAATTTTACTTTTTAGCTTTATACCAACTTTTGTTTTAAAGTCAATTCTATCTTTAAATACTTTATCATATGCTAATCCCAAATTAAAATCATTATTATTCTCTTCTTCATGTTTCTCAATGAAATCTACTTCTTCTCTAACATCATCACTTTCAAATACTAGTTTGAAACGATCTTTTAATTTTGGTAATTTTAGTTTTATTTTGATTTTTTGATCAAACTGGATACTTTCATGTTGATTTTGAAAAGCTGATAATTCAATTAATCCATATGAAGAATGATATTCATCAATTTTTCTAACTCTATCATCAAAATAATTATCAACATCAAATGATAAATCTACAATTGAGTTATGTATATTTTTTCTAAAATCATTGGTGTTTTCAATAATTTGTTCTAAATATGTATTAGAGTTTTTATTCTCTTCTGCATGAAGACTTAGTAGTGTACTAAGGATTAGAGGTATAAATAATTTTTTCATATTCTATTGTACAAGATTTTAGATTAATTTAAACTAGTCTTTTTAATAGATTTTATATTTAAAGTATGGCATATTTTTATTCCATAAAGGTAAATTACCCATGAAATATATATCCAAAGAAAAGTAAAGAGAAGTGTTGCTAGAGAACCATAAATAGTTGTATAGGTTTTATTATAGATTACATAGTAAACAAATAAGTTTTTTGTTACTGATAGTGTAATTAATGTTATAAGGGATGATATTAATGCAGCTTTATTATCTATTGTTCTATTTACACTTAGTTTAAATAAACTAAAGAATATTACCCATGCAAATATATAAGATAATATTTGGTTTAATATAGTGTTATTATATAAGGATATAACGATATTAAACACTATAAAAACAAGTGCTAATAATAATAGAAATATTGAATAAAATAAAAAAGAAATATGAATTGACTTTCTTTTTGCATCATGAATTTTATTTACTATATATTCATAATCCTTAAAGAACATAATAAATACAAATAACATATAAAATATTCCTAGATATCCTAATTTATTTGAATTAGATATATAGTCTTTTAATGCGATTACTATTTCTTCTGAATGAGTAGGATTTATAATATCAAATAAATAAGTTGTAAAAATATCAATATAGTTATTGAACTCTTGAAAGGAAGATACAATTGCTATAAATAGAGCAATAATTGGTAATATTGAGAAAATAGTAAAAAAGCTTAAAGAAGCTGCATAATATGTTGTATCATCATTGAAAAATGATTCTATAGCATCTATTACAGTTTTAAATAAGCTTTTTTTACTATTTGGTTCCATTTTGTTTTATAATCCCATTTTATGTGGATTTAAAATGTTATTTGGATCAAATGCTCTTTTAATACTTTTGAATAATTCTATTTCTGCATCATTAAATGCAATGTTCATAAATGGCGCTTTTGATAGTCCAATTCCATGCTCCCCTGATAAAGTTCCACCCATATCACATACCATTTGGAAAATGTCTTTGATTGCTTCATGTCCATCATGCATTTCTTTTTCATTTGTTTTATCTTTAACCATTACATTTACATGAATATTTCCATCACCTGCATGTCCAAAACAAGGAACATTAAATCCATATTTTTCACCAATTGCATAAATTGCATCTAGTGCTTCAGGTAGTTTAGATCTTGGAACTGAAATATCTTCATTTAATTTTTTAGTTCCATAAATCATAGTTGCAGGACTTGCATTTCTTCTTGCAAACCATAATGCATTTCCATGGGCTTCATCTTTTGCTTCAATAAAATCTACTGAACCAAATTTTGCAAAAGATTCTTTTAGTGTTGCTAGTTGTGATTCAATTTCTGCTTGAGAGCTACCATCTACATCTCCAACTAAAATACCTCCAGCATTATCTGGTAATTCTACTTGAGGAAACTTTTGTCTTAAAGCTTTTATTACTAATGCATCTAAAAATTCCATAGCAACAGGATTTGCACCAGCTGCTAGTGATTTAAATACTGCATTCATTGCTTTATTAACATCTGGGAAAACACCCATATATGTTTGTTTAAATTTTGGTTTTGGAATTAATTTTAAAGTAATTTCTGTAATAATTGCTAAGGTACCTTCACTGGCAATTAAAATACCTGCAGTGTTATATCCTGCAACATCTTTAATTGTTTTTTTCCCAGCTGTAATAATTTCACCATTTGGTAGAACAGCTCTTAATGCTACAACATAATCTTTAGTAATACCATATTTAGCGGCTCTCATTCCACCTGCATTTTCACTTACATTTCCACCTAAAGTAGAGTATTGTTCACTTGCAGGATCTGGTGGATAAAATAAACCTACTTCTTCAACTGCTTTTTGGAAGTCCATGTTAATTAGACCTGGTTGAACAACTCCAACCATATTTTCCATATCAATTTCAATTAGTTTATTCATATATCGCTCTAACGATAGAGTGATTCCACCTTCACTTGGTAATGCTCCACCTGTGAATCCTGAACCTGCACCTCTTGGTACAATTACAATTTTGTGTTCATTACAATATTTTAAAATATCTGAAATGTCTTGTTCATGTCTAGGAAATGCTACTGCATCAGGTTCAAATCTCTCTCTTGTTGCATCATAACAATAAGCAATTAAGTGAGCTTTATCAGATTTTACATTTTCCTCACCAACTATTGAAATTATATGATCAATATGTTCCTGTTTTATCATTATTTTAATCCTAAAATAGATTTATAATATTCTTCATATGATAATTCATCATCATTTGAAAAAAGACTAAATGTCAATGGTGAAGTTTTTATATCTTCCACTCTTGTATAAAATGGTACTTGTGAATTATCTTCTTTATATTCAATATTATAACTAGTTAAAATTTTAAATGTTTTTGTATCAACTACATATACACTTTGATTTAATACAAAAAATATTGTTCCTAGATTTTGCTCAATTGCAAATTTTTGAATTTCTTCTTTCTTTGGAAATGGCTGATTATCTACTTTTAATTTTGCTGCAAAAACATCTGAATGTAAGAAATTATTATATTTGAAATTTGATCTTACAACTTGAAATGTATCTTGTGTAGGAGCAATTAGAAGTGAACTTGTATATAAATAGTTTAAAACTAAAATATCATTTTTTTCTACAGTTCTATTTGATGTAGGAATTGCATTTTGTTTTAAGTCATTAAATTTAGTAAACAAAATTGTTGATGTATTTGCATCTGATTGAATAACTTGTGCATTTGATACGATTAATCTTTTATCATTATTGTATACATGGACAACTATTCCACTTTGACCTATGATTAAATTTCCAATATTAATAGTTGTTTTATTATCTTTAATATCTTCTATTTTTACACCAATTGCTTTAAATGATAATCTTTTTTTATTTGCTTCTTCTTTTTTAACATTTGAAATACTTGAGCTTTTTTCTATAATATTTTCAGCATTTGCAATATTTGTCATTAAAAAAAGTGATGAAGATAATAAAAATGCTTTATTTAAAAGTTTTTTCATAATTTAGTCCTATTATTTTGATTGTAATTCTTGAAGTTTTTCTTTAACTTCATTTACGTGTAAGATTTCGATTTTTTCACCTTTTACAGTTTTTTTCTTTCTTACGCTTACTTTATCCCAAATCGCTGCAATTTTTCCTTCTGGAGAGATAATAAAAGTTGATCTAACAACTCCCATATATTCTTTACCCATGAATTTTTTTAATTGCCAAACTCCATAGTCTTCACACATTTTTTTATCAGTATCTGATAATAGAGTAATAGTTAAATCTTTTTTTTCAATAAATTTTCTATGTTTTTCAGTTTCATCAGGACTAACTCCTAAAATTACTGCATCTAAATCATCAAAATTATCATGAGCAGCTGTAAAGTCACAAGCTTGTGTAGTACAACCTGGTGTTAAATCTTTTGGATAAAAATATAATACAATCCATTTTCCTGTTAAGTCTCTAGAACAAATTTCAACATCATCTTGATTTTGAGCACAAAAACTTGGTGCAACGCTTCCTATTTCTAACATATTATGAAATTCCTTTGTTTTATCTATTTTATAGCTACAAATGTGGCAAAGTTAACCCATTTGAAAATTGTCTCACAATGTGAGAATCCTGCGTCTAATATCATTTTCTTATTTTCATCTTCTGTATATGGTATTAAAACATTTTCTAATGCTTCTCTTTTTTGTGAAATTTCAAACTCTGAATACCCTTGATCTTTTTTAAAATCATAATACTCATCAATAGATTGTTTGTTTAATATTGAGTTTGAAGATATTACCTTTTCACTAAAAATAAATATTCCATTTTCTTCTAATGAATCATGAATTTTTTTAACTAACTTTTCTCTTTGCAGAGGTCTTATAAATTGTAATGTATAATTTGAAAGTATTAACTTAGCATGTTCATATGAACTATCATGTAAGTCAGCATTTCTTAAGTCAATATCAACACCAAAAGCTTTTGCTTTTTTAGAAGCACGTGCTAACATAGCTTCTGAATTGTCAATACCTATTAAATTTAAATTTTTATCACAATGTTTACTTAGTTCAATTAATGTTGAGGCAGTTGAACAACCAAGATCATATACTGAGTCATTCTCTTCTAAAAAATTGCATGCAAAATTTATTGATAATCTTTGCATCTCTTTATAAAAAGGAACTGATCTATTTAGCATATCATCAAAGACTGAGGCTACTTCTTCATCAAATTCGAACTGTTTTGTTATTGATTTTTCAAATACTTTATCTACCATAGTAGATATTTTATCTAAATGCATATTAATATAGTTTTATATTTACTTTTCAATAATTTTTATTATGTTTTTTAGACTATATTATTGAAATAAATTAAATTTATTTAGTTACTAATTGTTTTATATAGTTATTTTATAGTAAATAAAAAACAGGTTATATTATTAAGAAGTAATATTTATATGTTATACTTTTGGTAATTATTAAAAAGGAAGCAATAATGAAGAAATATAATAGTTTTAAGAAAGTTATTTTATCAACTTTCACTGCATCAGTTCTTATTGGATGTGGTGGAGGTGGTGGAAGTTCCTCTCCTTCAGGACCATCATCTACCTCTTTTGGAGGTTCAGTTATTGATGGATATATTAAAAATGCTACGGTTTGTTTAGATTTAGATCTAAATAGCACTTGTGATGATGGTGAGCCTTCAAGTACAACTAATTCACAAGGTGAATATTCTCTTAATGTTACTGTTGAACAGCAGAATCATGTAAATTTTAATAAAGCACCTATTATTGCGTCTGGTGGGGTTGATATTGATACAGGGAAAAACTTTGAGGGAAAACTTGAAGCACCTAAAAATAGCTCAGGAACAAATATTACTCCTATTACTACACTAGTATCAAAAATGGTAAAAACAGAAATAAATAAATCAACATCGTCTTTAGATAAGAATGCAATTGAAACAATTATTTCTAATAAAAAAGACTCTGTAAAAAAAGTACTAGGAATATCTGATGTAGATGTAGATTTTGTTGCCTCAAAAGATAAAGATATAAATAAAGCTGCATTACAAATACAAAAAACAGCTGAATTATTAGCTCAAGCATCAAATGATGGTAATACATCTTCTTCTGAGGTATTTGATAAAGTAATTGAAACTTTTGCAGATAAAATTGATGATTTAGATGTTACTGGAGATAATACAAAGTTTAATATTGATAGCTTAGTTGATGAAACTATTATTGAAGCTTCTAAAAGTGGTTCAAAAATTAGAACACTTACAGGAAAAGTACTTACTACTAATGTTACAGATGAAATTAAAAAAGTATCAAAAAATATTGATCAAGCTTTTGATAAAATGCAACAAGGTTCAGGAGAATCATATGAGGATTTAGTAGATAAAATTATTGTTTTAGTTGAAAACCAAGTAAATACTTTAGAATCTGCTATTGAAAATGATACTATTGATGATGTGCAGATTGATGATTATTCTGATAATGGATTTGATGATTCTGTTTTTCAAAAAAGTAAAGATGATTTTAGAATAGATGGCTTAGAATATGAACTGAATTTTCTTGGTGTAAGTGATTCTAGAAATCAAGCAATTGCTTTAGCTGCTATTACTGATCCTAAAATATATCCTCATAATATTTATGAAGTTTTCCAAAATGATGATTATTCTACTATTCATGCTCAATTTGAAGAAATAAAAAATAAAGTTGAAGAGTATTTTTCAAAAATTGAACAAAAAGAAAAAGAAGAAGAAATATTAACTAAAAAAGAGTTTATTTCTTTAACTGGAATAGAAAAATTTTATGATTTTTACGAAGAAACAGATTGGAATAATGAAATTCAAGATATTGAATCCTCTCCAGCTTATTCTTTCATAAGTTTTGATATTACAAATAATACTTTTGAAAATAAAGAGTATGAGTTTAAAAACAATAATTGGGTTTTAGATAATGAAGATGATGATTCTGATGTTGTTTTATATAACAACAACTGGGTAAAAGAGAATAGCAATAATTCATTCACTATAAATGATGACAATAGTATTAATCTTCCAATTTTCTTTGAAAAAGCTGCAATTATTTCTAGTATTGATTTATCAGGAAAAAAAGTATTTGTACCTTTTATTAATTCTGAAGTTAATATGCCAAGTGGGGCAAATGAGTATTTACTAAAATTAGAAAGATCTGAAGATTCATATTCTTTATATGAAAATGTAAAGGACTATAGAAGCTCTGCTTTAACAGATATCACATCTTTTTCAGAGCTTTTATCTGCAAATTGTGAAAAATACACGTTCCTTGGGGATAAAGCAAATACAAAAGGTATTGCATTTAAAGGTGAAATATCAGGTGATGAGAATTCTTGTAATTCTACTGCAACAAGCGGAGAGTTAGTCGAGATTAAATATTCCGATGGAAGTGTTAGTGACGAAAATGCAGGATCATGGAGTATTAAACAAATTCAAGGGAAAGAAATTTTAGTAGTAAAACCTACTAATTCGACAAAGTACTCTTGGGATGGAACAGTTGAGTACACAATCTTTTCAAGCTATGATGATGGTAATGGAGCATCTTTATTCAGAGGAGATATGGAACCTAAGGGTGAAGTTGAGAAATTAATAACTTATAATGAAGTTGCAGCAAGTGAAATTGCTACTTCAATTGAAACTTACAATAATAATTTATCAACTAAAGATAGTTATTTTTATGCTTTAGGGAAAAAGTGGAAAAACTATAAAGGAGATGCTAACCCTAAATATACTGTAGTTGGAAATGTTGCTAAAAAAGATAGTATTAGTGATACTATTTTAATCAATGCTAATAAACTGCAAGAGATAGACTCAAGAGCAGAAGCAAGAATAGAATTTTTTACTCCTAAATCTGAAATAAGTGCTCAAATTAGATTTAAATCCTCAAATAGTACTTCTCGTGGCCAGATGATGACAGTTATGAAAAATATTGACTCTTCTGATAATAGAATATATGCAAGTATTCAACTAAGACACGGGAAAATTGTTTATTATGTAGGAAAGTATGATTCATTAGGAAATAACACTGTTGATAATGAAGAATATTTTGGAGAAATTGTAACTACAAATACAACTTTTGATTCAGCATCTGAAGCAAAATTTGTTGCTAATATAAAAGTTGAGGGTTCAACAGTAATTTTTTTAGTTAAAAAGATTAATGGCTCAACAGAAGAAGTTCTTGAAACATATGCACAAAAAGAAGTAAGTTTAAGTCCTTCATATGACTTAGGAATAGACAGATTACAGTTTAGATCTGAATTAAGGTTATCAAGTGATACTTTAGAAAATGGTGAAACATTTGAAACACTAGTTCCTACAAAGTTTAGAGTGCATAAAGTAAAAACTGTGGATAAGATTTTTGTAGAACCAGTACCTTCATTTATTTCAGGTAAAGAGTTTGTATATATCAATCCAAATGAATTAATTGAAATGTATGCAAAATTTAACCCAGATAATACTTATTATGAGTATGGAGAAGAAGGTGCAACTACAATAGAAAAATGGGAGTGTAATGGATTTTGGAAAGACTTAGGTAATAATAAAATTGCAGTAAGTTGTGAAGAAGTCTCAACTGCACCAGTAAAACCAGATGGTAATATTGAAAATGATGATGAAATCATATTTACCTTTTCTTCAAATACTTTAAAAGATGGAGATTCTTTAAAAGTTACAGAACAAGTAGAAGGAAGCTCTTCTGAAACAATAGACTTACTTGGTGGAACTATAAATATTTGTGTTCCTGATGATAAATGTTTAGATAAAATAAAAGAAAATGATATTGAAGTTGTTGCTAATCACACAACTGCAGAACTAAGATCTTTTGTATCTGTAGGTGATGAATGGTATGATAAAGTTACAATTAGTGGAAATTCATTATCTGGGTTAGAGTATTATTATGATGATATAAGTAAAAAATATATACAAGATGGTTCTTTTAATCTGACTGTATCAAATGGAGATAGTGCTTATAAGCTTAATTTTAAAGAGTCTACTACTTTTGAAGAAGGTGTTTTAGAAATCTTAAAAACAGAAAAAGTTAATAAAATAGGAGATAATACTTATACTAATTTATATAAAATTACTGCAACAAATACAATTACAAAAGAAGCTACAAATTTAGAATGGTTTAGATGGCCAAGTTTTGTAAATATTTCATCAGATGTAAATTCTTTAAAAAATGCATTCCTTGATGATAATGCTTCATTTTATACTTTCTCTGAAAAATATGATGTTATATTACTTAGAGCTGATAATAAAGTTGTAAAAGGAATTAATATAGGCTCAAAAGATAATGCTCAGTTTGAAAGATCAAATGAAGAAGTTGGGTCTTGGATTATTAGTGGTAATGAAATCATTTTAACTTTAGATAAAGAAAAAGTTTACTTAAGAGTAGTAAATGATGGAGGTTCTACTTATATTGAAAATACAAATAAACTAGGTGTTGGTTTTGTATTAAGTGAAATATTATATACAGGAACTGATATAGATACTTTTATTGATCAAGAAATAAAGACTATCAAATAAAATAAAAAAGAGGGGTTCCTCTTTTTTATTCTCTTAACAAACAACTTTCTTTATTTTAGTTATACTTCCGTATGCTAAGACAATTACTACTACTTTTATTATTAATATCAAATACTTTTGCAAATGATTTTTTAGACTATTTAAATGAAAAAAGACAAAATGCTGGAATGATTTCTTTTAAAGAAAATGAACTGTTAAACAAGGCAGCTTTAAATCATTCAAAGTATTTAATAAAAAATAATACTCAATCACATAACCAAACTAGAAACAGAACTTTTTTCACGGGTAGTAATTCAGATGAAAGGGCATTTTTTGTTGGATATGATTCTTTTACTTCTGAAAATCTTACGGTTGGAAATATAAATACTTATGAGTCAATAGATAGTTTATTTACAGCTATTTATCATAGATTTATTTTCTTGAATTTTAAAAGTAATGAACTAGGACTTGGAACTTTTACAAATAAAAATCATAGTGCTAGTGTATTTAATCTTGGAAATTCTAATATAAATGAACTTTGTAAAAAAAGAAATTTTATTGGTGTAGGAACTTATTACAGAAATATTTGTAAAGATAGGGATTTTAAAATACAAAAAGATGTATATATAAAAACTAAAAAGATTAATATTTTAAAAAATCCAAATATAGTATTATGGCCTTATCCTAATCAAAAGAATTTTAATCCTGTGTTTTATGAAGAAACCCCTGACCCTCTTCCTTTTTGTGGTGTAAGTGGTAACCCTATTAGTGTTCAATTTAATCCTTTTAAATCAGGAAAAATAAAACTTCAATCTTTTAAACTTTATACTTCTTCTAATGGAGAAATTAAAGATACAAAAGTATTTACAAAAAAAACAGATCCAAATAAAAGGTTCTCAGACAAAGAATTTGCTCTTTTTCCTTTACAAAGATTATCTTGGGATACAAAATATAAAGTTGTGTTTAAATACAAAGAAGATGGTGTTTTAAAATCAAAAAAATGGAGCTTTAAAACAAAAGCTTTAGCTTACCCTTTATTAAATGTATCTAAAGAAAAAGAGATTTTTAAAGTGGAAGCGGGAAGGTCTAATATTTTATATTTTCAACCAAGCAATTGTAAAAGTACGAGTCAAAAATATAGATATTTATATACAGATACTATGAAAATAAATGAAAAGAAATTTATTGATGCAAATACTTTACTTGTAAATATTGATGGAAAAATAGGGGATGTCTTAAAAGTTAAACTTGGAAATAAAAAAGAAGTACTTTTAGAAATAGTAAACTAAAAAGTATTAATTAAAATACTCTTTAGTTTCTTTTATATCATTCATAATTTGTTCTTTCAAAGCTTCAAAAGAATCAAATTTTTTATTATCTCTCATTTTTTTGAAAAACTTGATTTGTACGGTATAGTCTTTATTGATAATATTCTCATCAAAGATATGTGTTTCAACTGCATATGAGCCATCTGTTGTAACTCTATGACCTAGAAAAGTTACTGATTCATACTCTTTATCATTTAAAATAGTTGTAGTTGCATAGACACCTTCTTTAGGTAATAAAAACTCTTCTGTTTTTAAATTAATTGTAGGAACAAAACTTTTACTACCTAAACCTTGACCTTTTATTTGTATTCCATAGATTTTATATTCTTTTGCTAAAAGTTTATTTGCAGTTGGAATATCTCCATCTTTTATAAAACTTCGAATATCCCTTGAATGAACAGCAATATCATCTATTTTAATTTCATCAATTACTTGTACATCTCCATGGAAAAGTTCTTTTAGTTGTTTTACACAATATCGTCTATTTTTTCCAAAACAGAAATCAAATCCTACAACTATTTTTTGTAAGTTAGGATATTCTTCTTTTAAAAGTTTGATAAATTGGTCACCTTCTAAATGTTTAATATTATCAAGTACATAGTAATAAATTGGGTATTTTGAATATTCTTGTCTATATCTCTTAGGAGTTAGATTTGCATACCCTGATTCTATTGATAAAATTGCACCATTATCATCTAAGTTATCAAAAAGTTTTTGATGTGCTGCATGCATCCCATCAAAACCTCCAATAGCTATGGATGTAATTGTATTTTTATTTACTAAAATAGAAGAGCTCTTCTTCATTTCCGTCTTTTCCTTGTAGTTTACTCATAGAAGTATAATTTAGTTTCCAATTTAGAAGTTGTGTTCTATCTAAAAACATCTCTCTTGCTTTTACAATAGCTTTCTTATCTTTTACAACACCTTTTTTATCTCTTTTTACATTTGTCCCAACTTCAAATTGTGGTTTAAAAAGAATGATAATATCTTGTTTTGCTAATCTATTTATATCTTCAATAATATATAAAATTGAAATAAATGAAACATCACAAGTTACAATCTCAAAGTGCTTTTCACTTTGAAAATCTCTAATATCAGTGTTTTCAAAAAAGTCAATTCTTGTATCACTTTTAACTTTTTCATGTAATTGATTAGAACCTACATCTACACAAGTTACTTCCTTAACATCTTTTGTTAAAAGAATTTGTGTAAATCCACCCGTACTGCTTCCTATATCTAAAGCTATTTTATTTTCTAAATTTAAATATGGAAGTTCTTCTAAAAAGTGCTTTAATTTATAAGCCGCTCGACTTACAAAAAAATCATCTTCTAAAATTTCTATAATATTAGTTTCACTTATATCAAAAGATGCTTTAGTAATAACTTTACCGTCCACTTTTATCTTGTTTGCTTTAATAAGTTCGCTTGCTTTGTTTCTACTTTGTATATCGTAGTTTTCTTTTAAGTATTGATCTAGCCTCATTTGGCCATTATAGTTAAATTTTTATCAAGATTACTTTATATATACTATGAAAAAACTATAATATGGGAATTGTATTGAAATTTGTACTAGAAGAGTTTGCAAATACTTATGAAGAAAAAAAATCAAAGTTTATTGCACATATAACACCTTATGATAAATTTGATGAGCTTATGAAAAGATTAAGGGATGAACATCCTAAAGGTAGGCATTTTGTTTATGCATATAGATATTTAAATGAATTTGATCAAATTGTTGAAAACTCTAGTGATGACGGAGAACCAAAAGGTACATCTGGAAAACCTGCATTAGCAGTGTTAGCAGGTGCAGGGCTTATAAATAGTGGAGTTATAATAGTTCGTTATTTTGGAGGTATTAAACTAGGAACTGGCGGGCTTGTTCGTGCTTATGGTGACAGTGTAAATGAAGTGTTAAAAAAAAGTAAATTTAAAGAGTATAAAAAACTTGAATATAGAAAACTAAAATGTACATATACGGAACTTTCAAAATTAGAATATCTTTTAAAACAAAATTACATAGATATTAAACATAAAGACTTTCAAAATGATGTAATTTTAACACTTGAACTTTCTTTAGAAGAGTGGGAAAATTTACAGGATAAACTTCCTTTATCTATAAAAGAGACAAGATAATACTAAACAAAGAGTACACAAACAATAAACATTCTCTTTAGATAAAACATATAGAATCCTTCCACTTTAAAAAAAGGATTTAAAAATGAAAAAAACGTTACTTGTTACGGCTGGCTTATCTGCACTTTTAAGTGCAAACTTATTTGCTGCAGATATTTCTGTAAAAATCACTAATCTTACAAAAGGTATTAGTTTCACTCCTTTATTAGTTTCTGCACATCCAAGTTCTTCAGGAACTTTTACTTCAGGAACTGTTGCTAGTGCTGAAATTAAAGCTATGGCAGAAGGTGGAGATATCTCTGGTTTGGTTTCTCAATTAGGTGTATCTTCTCAGTTTGATAACAATCCTAAAGGTGGACTTTTAGCTGCTGGTGAAAATACAACTTCAAATATTGTATCTTTAGATTCTGCAAATACTAATCTTACTGTTTTAGCAATGATGTTACCTACAAATGATGGTTTTATTGCATTAAATAATATTAAAATTCCAAGTGCTGCTGGAACATATACTTATTATCTAAATGGATATGATGCAGGAACTGAAGCAAATGATGAACTTGATGGAAGTATTCCTGGTCCTGCAACTGGTAGTGTGGGTGGTACAGGTGTTGTAGATGCTTCAAATGTTGCTGTTGTAAGTGAAAACTTTGTGCATATACATAGGGGTACATTAGGTGATACAAATAATGCTGGTGGTGTAAGTGATTTAGATTCTACAATTCATAGATGGTTAAATCCTGTGGCTAAAGTAGAGTTAACTGTAACTCAATAAAGGATAAATCATGTTTGGAAAAAAGAATATAATTATTGCATCAATTGGTGCTGCACTATTACTAAGCGGTTGTGGAAGTTCAAGCTCTAGTAATACACAAACTTACAAAGTTACAGTTAAAAATATTACAGCAGGGCAAACATTCTCTCCTCCTGCTTTAATAGTTCAAAACTCAAATACTAATTTTAATACTTATACTGTTGGAAGTCCTGCAAGTGTTTCACTAGAAAACTTAGCAGAAGGTGGAAGTCCAACATCTTTATTAGCTGATGCAAAAGCTGCAAATGTTTTATATGAAAATAGTTTTGCTTCTACTCTAGCACCAGGAGCGAGTAGTTCTCTTACTTTTACAGTAGATAATGGAGATTTAAAATTCTCTTTAGCCTCAATGCTTATTAAAACAAATGATGCTTTTATTGGTGTAAATAATACTACTTTAGATTCAGGTGATTCTAAAACTATTAATTTAAATGTTTATGATGCGGGAACTGAAGGAAATGATGAAGCTAGTGCTACAGTTCCTGGACTTGGAGGAGTTGGATTTAATGCTGTAAGAAATGATACAAATGTGATCACTCTTCATTCTGGTTTAGTAACTCTTAGTGATGGCCTTGGTACTTCAGGTCTTAGTTTTTCTGATAAGTGGGATAACCCAGCAGCAGTTTTAACTATAGAAAAAATTCATTAAGTTAAATGATAGAAGATAATTCTTCTGTCATTTATGAAAAGTTAGTGATATGTTTTTAAAAGTGATTAATTAATAATCTTTATTAATGATAATAGTAATCAGTTTTATAAGTTATATGATAAAATGTAACTTTTTCGTAACCATGGGACTTAATTTAAGTTTTTTTATATATAATATCTAAAAAAATAGAAGGAAAATTGTGAAAAAAGCATTCTCTTTAATGGAGCTTATGGTTGTAATTATTATTTTAGGGCTTCTGGCAGTTTTTGTTCTTCCTAATTTAACAGGAAAAGCAGATGAAGCAAAAAATAAACTTACTTGTAATCAAATGAGTAGTATCTCAGGAGTATTAAAACTATATAAACTTGATAATTCAACTTATCCTCAAACAGAAGAAGGAATAAAACTTCTAGTTCAAAAGAAATACTTTGATGAAGGGAAAACTCCAAAGGATTCTTGGAAAAATGATTTTATATATATTTTAAATGAAGATAATACTTATGAATTAATCTCTCTAGGTGCTGATAAAAAAGAAGGTACTGAGGATGATATTTATTACACTAAGTGTAATAACTAAATGAATAAATCTATTAGAGGTAAAAGGGCTTTTACCCTAATGGAATTAATACTTGTAATTATATTAGTTTCACTTTCTTATATTTTTATTTTTTCAAGTAAACCTTTTTCAATTGAAAAAAAGAAAGATAGCTTTTCCTTAAAAACTTTAAAAGAGTTTTTAATAAAAAACTATGAATATGAAAATGAACTTGAATTTATCTGTGTTGATGATAGTTTTAATTGTTATATAAAAGTAGATGGGAAGCTTGATAAAGAAAACTTTTTAAAGAAAGTTTTTTTGAATAAGCCAGAAGTTTATGAATATAATAAAAATGAAATTAGAATTGATTATGAATCACAGAGAATAAATGATGTAGATTATGATGTGGTTTTTAAGTACAAAATAAACAATAATTTTAAAAATGAAGAAGTTATCTTAGATACTTTAGAAGATAAACTATATGTATACAATGCTATTTATAAAAAAGCTTTAGTTTTTGAATCTATGGATAAAATAATTGAGAATTTTGAGAATAAAGAAGTTGAGGTAAAAGATGCTTTTTAAATATAATGGTTTTGATTCAAATGGTAAGAAAATCAAATCAAAACTTGAAGCTACAACTTTAGAAGAAGCAAAAGGAAAACTAAAAGCAAAAGGTATTTTATATACTTCGTTAGATGAAGAAAACTTTTCACTTTCAAAATTTTCTTTTAAGAGAAAACGAAATCTTAACTTATCTGCATTATCTTATTTAAGTAGAGATCTAAGTATGTATTTAAATTCAGGTATTTCATTAATCTCAGCAATTAATCTTTTAAAACAACGATATAAAAATGATAAAACTTTGCATTCTTTTTTTGAATCAATCTCTACATATTTAGATGAGGGTAAAAACTTTTATGTTGCTCTTGATTCTCAAAACATAGTAAAGCTTCCAGAATTTTATAAACAATCAATTAAAATTAGTGAAAATGGTGGTTTACTTGAGTCTGTATTATTAGAGCTTGCTGTATTTTTAAAAGAGCAAGATCGAATAAGAAAACAAGTAAGTTCAGCTTTAGCATATCCTTTATTTATACTTTTTATCTCTGTATTAATGGTAGCTTTTATGTTAAGTTTCATTGTTCCAAAACTTACAGATATTTTTACACAAATTGATCAAGAATTACCAACTATTACTAAAATAGTTATTGCCTTAGGGGATTTTTTCTCTAATAATTATGTATTTGTTTTTTCAGGTTTATTTGCACTTATTTTTACTTTTGTGACTTTATTAAAAAGATCTAAGTCCTTTAAATATGCTTTTGATAAATTGCTTTTAAAACTGCCATTTTTCTCAACTATGATAGAACAAGGTGAGCTTGCAAGATTCTCATATATGAACTCTATTTTGATTAAATCAGGTGTTCCTATTGTTCAGTCTATTAATTTAAGTGCAAATATTCTAAAAAACTCTGTAATAAAAAGAGTTTTTGTAGAAGCCTCTCAAAGTGTAGTTGAGGGTAAAAAATTGTCTGTATTATTGGCATCAAATAAAATATATAAAATTGAAGAGTCTTTTATTCATTCAATTGCAATTGGGGAAGATACAAGTAAATTATCAGAGATTTTAAATAATCTAGCAAGTTTATATAATGAATCAAATAAAGATAAAACAGATATTTTTCTATCTTTATTAGAACCTATGTTTATGCTTTTTGTAGGTGTTACTATTGGAACGATTGTTATTGCTATGTTATTACCTATTTTTTCTATGAATTTAGGTTAATAGTGAAAAAATCAATTGTTTTAATTATAACCTTGCTTTTTGTTTCTGCAATTTCTGCTTTGGTTTATCAGACTTTAGAAGATACAAATTCTTATATGAAACAACAAAACTATAAGTTAAATAAAACTCAGCTATTAGTTAGTGTAAAAAATGTTCAAGAAGAGATTTCAAGAGTATTTTTGAAAAATGAGGATGCTGTTGAAAATATAGTTGAAAATGCAAGTGTATTTATTCCTTTGAAAGTTAAAGATATTGATGTTTTATTTAAACTAAAAGAGTATGAAAAACTAGATATAAACCTTTTATCTAAGAAAGATGAGAAGGATTATAAAGTTTTAGAAGATCTATTTTTAGATAATGATATTAATGATTTTGATAGTTTTAACTTTATTTTTAAAAATGAAAACAAATCCATATGGAATATGGCTCAAAGAGATGATATAATTAAAAAATTTATTAATGAAACGTTGAATAGTAAAATAGAAAATATAAAAAATAAGATAGGTTTTTTATCTAAAACAAGTGAAGAAGTTTTTTATGAGTTGTTTATTAGAGTAAATTATTTAGGGCAACTTGCAAAAGCATATTATGTTTTAAATAAAAAAGGAGAGGTAAAGTATTTTGAGCTTAGTTTCAAGTAAAAGTAAAAAGGTCTTTCTATCACAAGATTCAAAAATAGAAGCAACTTCAAAAGTAGATATTATATTATCTCCTGAGTTTTATTGGGTTAGAATATTTGATATACCTGTAAAAAGTATTACTCAAGCAAGACATGTATTGCCTACATTATTTGAAGATATTTTAGAAAATGTAAGAGAATTATCTTTTCAAGTTATAAAATTAGAAGAGAATAAATATTTATGTTTTGCATATATAAATAAAAAGATTTATGAGTATATAAAAAAATCTGGTGTTAACTTGTCTTTGGTGAATGCTGTGTATTTTGCACAAAATGAGTGTAAAGATATTGAGCAGTTTTATATAAATGATAAAAGCTATATTTATACTCCTGATGGGGTTCTTGTAAAAGTTCCAAATGCTATTGCTTCAAATGCTGTAAGTTTAGAAGAGAAAATTGATAATATAGATTTAACATCGAATAAAATTGATATTAAACTTTATAACAATGTTCTTACTTCAAAGCAGATTTATTCAATTGTTGCAGTGTTTGCAATAATATCTGCAATAAACTTTTATAAACTATTTGATTATAAAAGTGAAATAAATACCTTAGATGAAAAAATAGAAAAAACAAAACAAAATAGTAAACTTCCAAGTAGTACACTTCAAACAAATGCTATTTTGAAAAAATACAAAAAAAATACAAGTTTAGAATCTAAAAAAAGAGAAGCCATCTCTTATTTACTTGAGTATAAAAAATATAAGTTAAAAAGCTTTGAGTTAGAAAAAAATATGTTAAGTTTAAAATATGAAGGTGCAGATAAAAAACAAGTGGAAAACTATATCTCTTCTAAATATAAAATATTATCAAGTAGAGTAAATGCTTTAGAATTAAATATAAAGGTTAAACTATGAATAGATTAAATCCTTTGTATATAATTGCACTTTTTGCAACAGTTTTATTTTTATCATTTTATCTTCTTAAAAATGAAGTATCAACATATAATGACAAAAATACGCAGTTTAATAAAATACAAGTAAAAGCAAAAGAGTTTAAAGAGTATAAAGCATATTGGAATAATGAACAATATGTAAATAAAGTTATAAACCAAATTTTACGAAACTCATTGTTTAAAAATGCAAAAGTATTAAAAGCTAAAACAAATAAGGTTTTAAAAATAAAAGTACAATCAAGTGATTCTAGGCTTTTAAACAACTTTTTAAATAAAGTACTAAATAAAAAACTAATAATTAAAAAACTTCAATTAGAAAAAGAGTTTGTTAATTTAGAAATAGGACTTAAATAATGAAATTTATATTTAAACTATTTACTTATTTATTTGTTTTTATTTTAGCTTTATTAGTATTTTTCCCTAAACAATCAGTTTATAATCTAATTGAGCAAGAGTTAGCAAAAAATAAAGTGATTATTTCCGGTGAAAAAAGAGATGAAAAACTATTTGCATTAGATATTAAAGATTCTGATATTTATTATGAAGGTATAAATGTAGCAAATGTAAATAAAACTTCATTTGAATCATATTTAGTATATACAAAACTAGAAATCAAAGATATAAGACTTCTTGATAGTTTTAAATCTATGGTTCCTAGTCCTATTTCAAATATAAAAGTTGAATATTCAATTTTAGACATTAAAAATGCAAAAATTAAAGCAAATGGTTTATTTGGAAAACTAAATGGAAACATTGATATTTTAAATAGAGTTATTACACTTGAATTAGAAGCATCTTCAAAAATGAAAAGTTCATATTCTAAGATTCTAAGACAAATGAGATTAAAAGAGGGGAAATATTTATATGAATACAGATATTAATAAAATCATTCAAAAATCAATCCCTTATGCTTTTATAATATTAATTGCATATATTTTAGCAACTGCTTTATTTTCATATCTTCCAAAATCTGGAGTAGATTTTATAGAAAAAAGTTCAAGTAGTTTAGAGTATAGAAAATATGATGGTTTTTATTCTCAAAAAATAAATACTCAAAGTTCTAAAAAACAACAGGTAGTAAAAAAGCAAGTTAGATTAAATACATATAATTTAAAAGCTATTTATTCTACTAATAAAAATGCTGGTTGGATTATAGTTGAAAATAGAGCAGGGAATAAAAGTTATATACTTTCTCAATATGAAGAGTTAGATGGTTATATTTTAACTAAGCTATTTAAAAACCATGTAATCTTTGAAAAAGCTGCAAAAGAGTTTAGACTTGATATTAAAAAAAGTAAGAATATTAAATATGAGGTATCTCAAAAAGTTAATAATATAAATGAAAATATTGTAGTTTCAAATGATAGTGTAAAAGTAAATAGAAACTATTTAAATTCATATGTACAAGATATTGATAAGGTCTGGCAAAATATTGCAATATCAGAAATTAGAAAAGATGGATATATTGATGGTTTTAAAGTAAATAGAGTAAGTAAATCCTCAGTATTTTCAAAACTTGGTTTAAAAAAAGGTGATGTTATAAAGTCTATAAACAATAATGTTTTAAGCTCATACGCAGACGCTTTTAAAGTATATAACAATATAAACAATACAAAATATTTAAATATAGAAATTTTAAGAAACAACGAAACAATGGAGTTAAATTATGAGATTGATTAGAACAGTATTTTTAGTATTTATTTTAAGCTTTTCAATAAATGCAAGTGAAAAGATAAATATTAATTTTAAAGACCTTAAAATTATGGACTTAGTAAAAATTACATCTAAGATTATTGATAAGAATATTTTAGTTACTCAAAATATTAAAGGTAATGTTGATTTTATATCAAATAAACCACTTGATAAAGATGAGTTAGTAAAAATATTAATTTATGTATTAGAATCAAAAGGTTTTACTCTAGTTCAAAGTGATGATATTTTAAGAATTGTAAAACTAAATGAAGGTTTTAAAAATAATGCACCAATAATTACTCCTTCAAATAAAGATGAATTGTATTATCAAATGGCTACAAAAGTTATTCCAGTGCATAATGCAAATGCTGATTTTATACTTTCAAAAGTTAGACATCTTGTTTCAAAAACTGGAAAAATTGTTTCAAATAAAGAATCAAATTCTTTAGTATTAACTGACTTCAAAGATAATATAGATACTGTTCAAAAAGTTGTATCTTTGATGACTTATGGAGCTAAAAAAAGCTCAATTGTAGTGCCTTTAAAAAATGTAAAAGCTACAGAAGTAAAGAAAAACTTAGATGCTATTGCTAAGTCTGTATTCAATAATAAAATTGAAACTGAAAAAGTTACAGTTGTAGCAAATAAAGATAATAACTCTTTAGTAATTATTGGTAAAAAACAAAATATTGATTATCTTAAAAAATACGTAAAAAGTGTTGATAAAGATGACTCACTAGTTAAAAGAGTTGTTGAGGTAATTGCACTTAAAAATGTAGAAGCTAAAAATGTAATTAAAATCATTGATGCAATTATTGGAAAGAAGAAATATATTGACCCAAATGCTAAACCTTTATCTTCTGTTGATGAAGAATCAAACTCTATTGTTTTAATGGGACCATCAAATGAGATTGATTATGTAAAAGCTTTATTAAAAGAACTTGATAAAGATAAACTTCAAGTTTATGTTGAAGCTAAGATTATTGAAGTAAGTGAAAATAGAAGTAGAAATATTGGTTTAAAATATGGACTTAGTGCGGCAGAAGCAAATAGTGGAGGAATCTTCTCTTTAGGTGCTGCTTTAGGTGGTCCTGTTAATGCTTTAGGTAATTTAACTGAATTAATAAATATTGAAAAACCAACTTTAACTTCTGGTATTGCATTAGGGGCTACATTAAATCTTTTAAAGAATAATCAAGCAATTGATGTTGTTTCTGAACCTTCTATTTTATGTATTAATAATAAAGAGAGTTCAATTTATGTTGGTGAAACGAGATCTTTTCAAACAGGAACTACAACTAATGATACAGGAACTACAAATTCATTTAAAAGAGAAGATGTTGGATTAACATTAAAAGTTAAACCTAGAATCTCAAATGAAAATAAAGTAACTCTAGAACTTCAAACTATTTTAGAAGATGCAAAAGAGTTAAAAACTGGACAAGAGAATCCCGATACAACTAAAAAAGAAGTAAAAACTTCTGCTATTGTAACAAATGGTGAGAGTGTAATATTAGGTGGTTTAATCAAAAACAAAACTGATATTATAAAAGATAAAGTTCCATTTTTAGGAGATATTCCAGTACTTGGCAATTTATTTAAAAACAATAAAAGAGTAAAAGATAAAATCAATTTAGTAATTATTGTTACTCCATATATTATTCCAAGATCAAAAGATTTATCATTTATTAGAAAACAGCTATCTCAATTATCTGTTTTAGAAGACAGATATGCGAAAGATTTAGAAATAAGACTTGAAGAGAAAAAGCTTGATGTTGAAAAAGAAGCATTTGAGAGAAATAAAAAATTAAAAGAAATTGAAGAAAAAAGAGAAAAATTTTTAAAAGAAAAAGCAGAATATGAAGGTGAAAGTTTATCTACAACAAGTGTTTCTTCTGTAGATAAAAGAAGTGAACATGAAAAAAGAGTTCAAGAGATAATGGGAAATTAAAATGAATATTCAAGAATATCATGATTTAAATTTAACTCCATATGATCAAGAATCATATGGAACAGCTCTTAAGAACTATGTTTTATTTTCTAAAATTGATGATGAAATAATTATTGCTATTTCAAAAGAGTATATGAGTCTGTCTTTAGACTTTTTATCAAAAACTTCATATGAATATAGAATAGTTTTTTTAGATGAGATTTCTTTTGAAAAGCTTTATAATAGATTTTTAGAAATAAAAACAGATAAAGAAATGAGTGCAATTCAACATGAGCAAGAGGGTGCTTCTTTAGAAGATGAAGACTTTTCTGTAAGTGAGTTTTTAAAAGTAGGAAGTGATATTTTAACTTCTGAGGAATCAGCGCCAATTATTAAATTTGTAAACTCACTTTTTTATCAAGCAATCAAAAAGAAGTCATCAGATATTCACATTGAAATGCATGAGTTTAAAGCAGAAGTAAGATATAGGGTTGATGGTGTTTTAACAAAGCATATTGAGTTAGACAAAAATATCATGTCTTTAGTAATCTCAAGAATTAAAGTTATCTCAAATCTTGATATTTCTGAGAAAAGAATACCTCAAGATGGTAGAACGCAAATTAAAATTGCAGGAAAAACTTTAGATATTAGGGTTTCTATTCTTCCTACTTTTTATGGTGAAAGAATTGTTATGAGAATCTTAATGCAAAGTGAAGATATTTTATCTGTACAAGAGTTAGGATTTCCTACTTATATAACTGAAAAACTAGAAGGTGTCCTACAGAACTCTTATGGAATGGTTTTAGTAACTGGACCTACGGGAAGTGGTAAATCTACTACTTTACATTCCCTGCTACACCAAGTTGTAAGTGAAGAAAAAAATATTATTACAGTAGAAGATCCCGTTGAATATAAATCAAATGAATTTTCACAAATACAAGTAAACTCAAAAGTAGGGCTTACTTTTGCTTCAGGTCTTAGATCTATTTTAAGACAAGATCCAGATATTATCATGGTAGGTGAGATTAGAGATGCAGAAACAGCTTCTATTGCTGTTCAATCAGCGTTAACTGGTCACTTACTATTTTCTACTTTACATACAAATAGGGCGCCAGCAGCTATAACAAGACTTATTGATATGGGAGTTGAGAAGTTTTTAATCTCTTCTTCTTTATTAGTTGTACTTGCGCAAAGATTAGTTCGTAAGCTTTGTAATGAATGTAAATGTGAAGATACTTCAGAAGGGTCACACAAAGTATTTGGTTTTTCACCTTCAACAACTATATATAAAGCAAATGGTTGTAAATCTTGTAACTTTACAGGTTATACAGGAAGAGTTGCAATTGGTGAACTTTTTGTTATTGATGAAGAGATAAAAGAGTATTTAAAAGCTGATGTTGATGATTCAACTTTAATGAAACTAGCTGTTAAAAATGGAATGATTTCTTTAGATGAACAGTTAAAAATGATGCTAGAATATGGTGATACATCAGTTGATGAAGCAATTAGAATTGGTATAAAATAGTGAAAAAAGCTTTTTCTTTTATGGAAGTTATTCTTTCAACAGTTATCCTAAGTTTTGTGATGATTGTAATGATTCAAATTAAAAGTGATAATATCTTTTTAGTTGAAAAAATGAATAAAAGTAAAAAGCTTAGTGACTATATAAGTACTTCCATTGACACAAATATTTCAAAGGTAAAAGATAGAAATATAAATCTTTTTTTAAGTGATTTATATACATTTGAAAATGATGATATAAGACGAGAATTTAAAGCAGCAAAAGTAAAAATAAAAGATAAGAGAATTGATACAAAAAAGATATCTCAAGATAGTACATCTTTTGAAGTAAGTACATATTCTACATCTTTTAGTATTAGTGAGAATATAAAAAAGAATATCTATACATTTAAGATTGAGTTATGAAAAAAGCTTTTACACTTCTTGAAGTAATGATATCTATTACAATATTTAGTATTTTAATACTATTTCTATATAAAACTTTAGATCAAACAAAATTTACTAATAAACTATTTTCTAATAATGTAGAGAAATCTAAAGAGTTAAATTATATATATGATATTTTAATTGCAGATATGGCTTCTTCATCAAAAGTAGTAAAACCAGTCTTAGATGATGATAAAAATAGTAGAATAACGCTTGAATCAAATAATACATACCATAATGCCTTTTATACAAATATTGCTTATATGATTAATTCCTTGGATCAATTAGTTAGAATTGAGAGTTTAAAGCCCATGAGTTTAAAAAAAGAAGCGCCTCCTTCTTTTGATTTTTATGAACAATCATATATAGACGTTTTACTATCAAATGTAGAAACTTTTGAAATTCAAAATAACTTGCAAGATAATAAGAACTATTTATTTATTATAAAACAGAAAAATAGTGAAGCTTTAGTCTTTAATACTTTTAGGCTAAATAATACTATTATACAAACTCCATCAGGTGGAAATAATTCTGATGAAAAAGAAGATTCAAATAATAAAGAAGAGAAATAAAATGAAATACATATTTTTAATATTAATTAGTATAAATATACTTTTAGGAAATGAAGTAGAAAATAAAACTGTAAAAGCCTCTGAATTGGAGCTTTTTTTATTTAAAATTGGTTTTCAAAGTTTACTAAAAGATGTGGATATTACTAAAAATAAATCAAATTTAAACGAGCAAGAATTAAAAAAACTTAATTCAAAAATTGAAATCATAATGAATGAAATCTATAAAGATAAAAGAGTTTTAAATAATGATTCTAGTGTATCTTTTAATGAAAATAAAAACAATCAAATAGTTTCTTCAAAAGAAATAGAGTATTTAAAAACTGAGATTGAAAAGTTAAAAAAGCAGGTTAATACCTTATCAAAAAAAGAACAAGTAAATAAAGTTATATTAAAAAGTAAAACTAAAAAAATGAATTTTAAAGCTTTTGTAAAAATAAACAAAGTAAATTTACGAGATAAACCACTTCCTTCTGGAAATATTGTAGCTGTATTAGATATTAATACTGAAATTGAAATAGAAAGATGTAATGCTTATTCTTGGTGTAAGTTAAAAGGTGAGGAAAAATATATTGCTAGATATTTAATTACTAAGCTTTAACAAAAACCATTAGCTTATCAGTTAATGAAAGTGAAGCAATAGTATTTTTTGGATTTTGAGAGTTTAATATTTTTTGACAATCAGAACATAAAACTATAATGTTTTCAAAGTTATAACCACCACCATCTTTTATATCTCTTGCAAAAGCTGTATACATATCGTTAAAAGATATTTCTGTACCACATCTATTACATCTTTTATTATCCCTATGCCAAGCTAATTCTCTTCGCTCAATCCAATCATTTGGAACTTTAGGATTTGATCTTGATCTCTCATCATATCCTACCCATAGTTTTTCTCTAGGAACTGGATTTTGTGTATCTTTAATATATTCATAGTTATAGAATTGATTTACAATATCTTCTAATATTAGAATTTCTCTTATTCTTATATCTTTTTCATCTTTTGTTTTTTCAATAATAGAATAATCAAAGTTGATTTTTGGATGTTCTTTTTTCATATGTAGCTTTAAATCTTTTATGAAAAATTCAAGGTTACCAGTTTTATAGGCAAAAGAAAAAATCCTTTGTCTATAAATATATAGAGGGATTATTAAAGATACTAATAATCCTGCATAAATTACAAACTCTATATCTAGTCTCATAGTTTTAAACCTTTAGATGATTTCTGGGTCTATTTGGTGTTTATTAAGTGTAGCTTTTGCTTCTTGATGATTTCCAGATGCTAACTTTTGTAATTCATTTACATGAATTATAGGTATTAGTACATCTCTTCCACAACATTTTTCTAATAGTTTTCTATTATAGTCAAAAATATAGAAGTCTTCGTCATTATCAACTACTAAGAAGTCAGCATTATTATCAAATACATCTAATAAAATAGTTGAAGCTACATTATATGTAATTTCTTGGTTTTTATTAAATGTATTTCTTGCTAAGTCTAAGTTTAATGATTCTAAGTTTAATACCTTAGCTTTTAATTGACTAATTAAATTACTTGCTTTGTCATTTCTATTATAGTATGCAAATATAAAGTCATTGAAGTCATGTTTAATTTCACAGTTTTCTTCAAAAGATCCAAAGTCAATAATTAAAGTAGTATTTACTCTAAAGTTTTGCTTTTCGATATCTTCTCTAAGTTTTAAAGAAGTTTGTAATTCAAAGATTTTTTCTTCAATAGCTAAATCAAAGTTAAAAATTCTATTTTTTAAACTAGTATAGTTAGAAGCACCATTTTCTTCTTCTGATAGTTTTTGTAAAATTTTATTTTTAGCTTTAGGATTTTTTTCTATTAATTTAGAAGCTAAAATTAATACAGCATCTCCAATATATTGATCATTATAGTTTAATGTATTTGAAGCGTAAAAGTATTGTTTTAAGTTTTTATATTCTTCAAAATCTTCTTCATCAATAAACTCAGTTAAGATTGCAATTTTTTTATCAAAATCTGCTTGATCTATAAGTAAGTCTGTATGAGCTCTTCTAATTGAAATAGGTTCAATTGTTAACTCTTTTCCAAAGTTTTCTACTAATTCGTTTATAGTTATTGAAGCTTTTGCGTAAACACCATTTACTACTAAATCAAAATTTTCACAATTTACATAACCTAAAGGTTTTTCATTGTTAATTGTATTTAAAATATCTAATAAGTTTTTTTCATTTTCAATTTTTAAAAAATGTTTTGTGTAGTATGGTAAGTAATCTGATTTAGAATCAAATTTAAATAAAGAAAGTTCTAGTCTCATATTATTAATATCACCTTTTGTATAATTGCTTAGATTTTATTTAAATATTACTTAAAAAAATGATAAGCTAGCTGTTTTTTAGCTTATCATTATAAAGGTGTCCTATTCTGTAAACCTTTTTACATCTGCACCGATTTTTGTAAGCTTACCTTCAAGATCTTGGTAACCTCTATCTAAGTGATAAATTCTGTGTATGTTTGTTTCACCTTTAGCTACAAGTGCAGCTAAAACAAGTGCTGATGAAGCTCTTAAATCTGTAGCCATAACATCAGTACCATTTAAATTGTCTTTTTGACCATTAATTGTTGCTGTGTTTCCATTTAGATGAATATCAGCACCTAATCTTAATAACTCACTAACGTGCATAAATCTATTTTCAAATAGTCTTTCATCAATAGTACTTGTTCCATTTGCTTGAGTCATTAAAGCCATAAATTGTGCTTGCATATCTGTTGGGAACCCTGGATACTCAGTTGTTATAATATTTGTAGGTTTAATTTCATCTGTTGGAAGAATTGTTAAACTTGTTTCTTCTTGTATTACTTCGAAGTTCATTTCTTCTAATTTTGAAGTTACTGCTTCTAAGTGTAATGGAATTACATTTGTAATTTTAAGTTTTTCATTTCTGATTGCTGCTGCACACATATATGTACCTGCTTCAATTCTATCTGGTATTACATCAAAATCTTTAAATTCTAATAATTCAGTGTTTGTACCTTCAATAGTAATTTTTGATGTTCCAATACCTTCTACTTTAACACCAGCATTTTGGATAATTTCACAAAGCTGAACAATTTCAGGTTCTTTTGCTGCATTGATAATAGTTGTTGTACCTTTTGCTAAAGCTGCTGCCATAACAATATTTTCAGTTCCACCAACAGTTACTTTATCAAATACAATTTTTGCACCTTTTAATCCTTCAGGGGCAGTTGCTTGAATATATCCATGTTTAATCTCAATATTAGCACCCATTTGCTCTAACGCTTTTAAGTGTAAATCAACTGGTCTTTGCCCAATTGCACATCCACCTGGAAGTGAAACTTCACAATGTCCAAATCTTGATAATAAAGGTCCTAAAACTAAAATAGAAGCTCTCATTGTTTTTACAATATCGTAAGTTGCTGTTGTTTTATCAATAGTTGAAGTATTGATTTTTACTTGATTTTTATTCTTTTCATAAGTTCCACCAAGTTTAGCAATAAGTTTTAAAAATGTATTGATATCTACAACATCTGGCATGTTGCCAATATTAAATTCATTCTTTGCTAAAATCGTACATGCAATTAAAGGTAAAGCAGCATTTTTTGCTCCTGATATTTCAACTTCACCAGAAATTTCTTTATTTCCAACAATCTTTAAATATTCCATATTATTCCTACTATTCAATATATTATATAAGTATAAAGCATAGATTATATCTAAAATATACTTTAGGTCTAAAAACTAATAATCTTTCTTTAATATTATAAGGAATACAATTGCGCCTTTTAAATAGGAATTTTATGAATGAGAATGTAATTAAAGGTGTAAAATATATGTTATTTGCATCGCTTCTTTTTGCTTTTATGGGTGCTGCAGCTAAAGAGCTTAGTGACTCAATGAGTTCAATTGAAGTTGTATTTTTTAGGAATGTATTTGGTGTTGTATTAATACTATTATCAATATATAGAAAACCATTGGTTCAAGAGGGTGGAAGACCTGGATTATTAATATTTAGAGGAATGGCAGGTTTTATTGCCTTGTTATTCTTTTTTTACAATATTGCAATGATTCCCCTAGGTGAAGCAATGACTTTCTCTAAGACATCAACAATATTTACAGCAATATTTGCATACATATTTGTAAAAGAAAAGCTTGGAACTTTAGGATGGCTTGGTGTATTTATAGGTTTTATCGGTATTTTATTTATCACAGGATTTGATGGATCAAATTTAGATAAAACAGATTATTTAGGAATTTTATGTGGTGTAGGTGCGGGACTTGCATACACATCAATTCGAGAGCTTAGAAAATATTATGATTCACGAGCAATTGTATTATCTTTTATGACTATTGGAACAATTGGACCTTTAATATTATTAATTATTGGAGAGTTTTATACAAACCCAGATCTTGACTTTATGCTTGCAACTTTTGTAATGCCTAAACCTGATGATTGGTTATTTATTGTTCTTTTAGGTATCTTTGCAACTTTTGCACAAATTTTTATGACAAAGGCATATTCTAGCGCTAGAGCTGGAATAATCGGAACTATTTCATATGCGAATATTGTTTTTTCGATTATTTTAGGTATGGTTTTAGGAGATTCATTCCCTGACATTTGGATTATTTTTGGTATACTTTTAATAGTTCTGAGTGGGCTTCTAGTTTCAAGTAAAAAAAGCTAATAAAGGAAAAGTATGGTATTAGATTATTATGATGTTTTTTGGTTTTTATTTGCAATAGTTATTTTTGCATGGTATGTACACGATAAGTATGTACAAAGAGATCATCAACTATTAGTTAACTACCCAATTATTGGGAGATTAAGATATGTTTTAGAAGAGGCAAGAGAACCTTTTCGACAATATTTTGGTGATGAGAAATTTTACGAATCTAAAGATAAATTAGACTGGGTTTATAAAGCAGCAAATGATGTGCCAAATTATGCGGCATTTTCACCAGCTCAACCTCTTCCAAAACCTAAATTTATGATTAGACATGCAAATATTGTACTAAATGAAGATGAAGTTGATACAAAATTTGAAGTAACATTTGGTGCTAAGAGAAAAAAACCTTATGTTTCAAAATCTATTGTTGCAAGATCAGCAATGAGTGATGGGTCTATTTCTCCTGAAGGTACTAGAGCTTTTGTTCGTGGTGCTCAAATGGGTGGATTCCCAATTAATTCAGGTGAGGGTGGAGTAACATCAAACTTCTTTGTAACACACCAATCTTATAAACCTGAATATATGAAAATTGTTCATGGTTCAACATTTGCTAAAAAAGCAAAAGATGTAGTGAATTTCTTCTTTAATGGTGCCATGGCGGCAGATGTATATAGAAAATTAGTTTTTGGAAAAGATCCAGAGGCTGAAACATATGTATTTGATTTAAAATCACAATTATTCCATAGAGTAAATTGGGATGCTCCTTTAGAAAACTTCCCAAAAGATGTTCCTGAAGATATGGCAGATATTATTTTACAAGTTAGTTCTGGTTTATATGGTGCAAGGGATAAAGAAGGAAACTTCGATCCTGATAGATATCAAAAAACCATGAGATTTTGTAAAATGACTGAAATTAAAATAGCCCAAGGTGCTAAACAAACAGGTGGTAAATTAGCTGCTCATAAAGTTACACCTGCTATTGCATATTATAGAAATGTTAAACCTAATACAGATGTTTTTTCTCCAAATAGATTCCCTTATGCAAATACTATTGAAGAGTTATTTGATTTTATTGGAACACTTCAAGAGTTATCAGAAAAACCAGTAGGTATAAAAATTGTAATTTCTGATATAGAAAACATCGAACCATATGCAAAAGAAATCAAAAGAAGAATTGATGCAGGTGATAATAGATATCCTGACTTTATTTCTATTGATGGAGGTTCAGGTGGATCTGCAACTGCTCCTATTGAAATGATGGAAAGAGTTGGATTAAATATTAGAGATTCTATTTATTTAGCAGATAAAGTTCTTACTCAATATGGAGTAAGAGAAGATGTGAAACTTATTGCAAGTGGTAAAATTTTAACTCCTGATGATGTAATTATTATTATGTCTTTAGGTGCAGATTTTATTCAAATTGCAAGAGCATTTATGATGAGTGCTGGTTGTATTAGAGCAAGATATTGTTCAGGTACAACAGGACATGATTGTCCAGTAGGACTTGCTACTCAAAATAAAGATAAAAGAAAGAAATATTTTGTTTATAAACAAGCTAAAAAAGTAAGAAATTACCATAATAACTTATTAAAAAGTGTTAAGGGAATGCTTGCAATTATGGGGCTTAAAAATATTGAGCAACTAAATAAACATAGAATTATGTTCTTAGATAAAGATTCAAGAGTTCATGATAATATTGATAAAGTATTTGCAAGAAGACTTGATATAGGTAAAGATTTAGAGGACGAATATCATGAATCTAGATAAAGTAATTGCAGGGTTTTTTATAATCCTTGCAATGACTGTAAACTTTGGCTTTTTTTATGGGGATATGAATTCTTTAGAAAGCCATAGTAAGTATGAATTATTTGCTGCTATTGTTATTAATATTATTGCAACAACTTTAAAACTTGGTGATAAAACTCAAATGGGTTCTGTATTATTAGCTACTTCTTTAGTTGCTGATATTCAACTTATTGCTGCTGCTATTGTGTGGACTGTTGCTGCTTATGTTTACGTAGTTGATACTGAAACTATTGCAACAATTGTATCTTTATCAGGTGGAGCATTACTTGCTAACCTTGTTTCTGTAGCATTATATGTTGGAGATACTCTAAAATCTAAAAGATAAAGTGGGTTTAATTTGGAAAATAGTTCACTTTTTATAATTCTTCAAAGAATGAGAATTCCTTTTTTAGTAATAGTAATAACTTATACTATTGCTATTATTGGATTGCTAGTAATTGATGGTACTGATTTAAATGGTAATCATCACCAAATGGGAATTTTTGATGCTTTTTATTTTGTATCTTATATGGCAACTACTATTGGATTTGGTGAAACACCTTTTGAGTTTACTTATTCTCAAAGAATCTGGGTAACTTTTTCTATTTATCTTACTGTTCTTGGATGGTTTTATGGAATAGGGTCTTTAGTTTCTTTATTACAAGATAAACTATTTTTACAAGAAATTGAACGAGCTAAATTCTTACGTCAAATCAATAATCTAAAAGAAAAATTTATTATCATACTTGGATATAACCAAATCACAAGTGAGATAATACAAAAGTCAATTGCACAAGGAATTAGAACTGTTGTAATTGAAAAAGATAAAAATAAAATCAATGACTTAATTTTAGAGAGTTTTACTCCAACTGTTCCTGTTTTATATTGCGAGAGTTATAATATTAAAGCTTTAGAGCGTGCTGGAATAAAAAAATATAATTGTAAAGCAATTGTATCTTTATTTGAAGATGATGCTTTAAATTTACGAATTGCTCTTACTTCTAAGTTATTAAATAAATATGTAAAAATTGCAGCAAAATCAACAACTTCAAATCATAGTGAGAACTTAAAAGATTTAGATGTTGAAATTATTGCAAATCCTTTTTCTATAATTTCATCAGAAGTTAATATGGCTTTAACTGCTCCAAATTTATTAAAATTAGAAAAGTGGCTTTATAAAATAGATAATCTTACAACTACACTTCCATCTTTTCCTCAAGGGAAATATATAATTTGTGGATATGGAAGACTTGGAAAAAAAATCTATGAAAAGTTAAGTCTAAATAATATTGAAGCTGAACTTGTAGAGTTTGATAAAGATATTGCTATGAATTTTACAGGGGATGAAATATCACATATTACCTTTGGTAGTGCAGATGATAAGCAAACTTTACAAAATGTTGGAATAGAAGATTGTGTTGCAATTATTGCAGCAACAAACAATGATACTACGAACCTTTCTATTTTAGCAACGGCTAAAAAATTAAACCCTGAAATTATGACAATAGTTCGTGAAAATGAAATGGAAGATTTTTCTATTTTTCAGAATGCAAATATTGATCATATTTTTATGCCTTCAAAGATTTTGATAAATAAAACAGCAAATGCACTTATAAGTCCTTTATCTGATAGGTTTATTAGAATGATTATAAAAAAAGATGAAAAATGGGCTTCTTCATTAGTAAAAAGATTATTACAAGAGATAAATGAAGCCCCAATAGTATTTGAAATGGAAATAAATGAAAAACATACTCCACAGGTATTTAATCATTTAGATGAGGATAAAGAACTTACTTTAGATATTTTTCATAGATCTTTACATAATAAAGAACAGAGTAATAATGTGGTAACATTGCTTCTTCAAAGAGAAGATGAATATATACTTTTACCTAATGAATCTGAAGATTTGAAAATGGGTGATAAGATTTTATTTGCATGTGATGAAAATGCAAAAAATGATATAGAGTATATCTCTTCTAATATTTATGAATTCTATTATGCCTTAACAGGTAAAGAGAAACAAACAATTTTTAAAAGGAATTAAATGAAAATTTTAACTGGACCATGTGTTTTAGAAGATAGAGACACAGTATTACGAATTGCTGAAAAATTATTACCAATGAGCGAAGACAAAAGAATTGAATTTTATTTTAAAGCTTCATTTGATAAAGCAAATAGAACAAGCTTAGACTCATTTAGAGGGCCTGGACTTGAAGAAGGTTTAAAATTATTCCAAGAAATAAAAGAACAATTTGGATACAAATTAGTAACTGATATCCACGAATCATATCAAGCAGCACCTGCTGGTGAAGTTTTAGATGTATTACAAATCCCTGCATTTTTATGTAGACAAACGGATTTACTTGTAGAAGCTGCTAAAACAAACTGTAAGATTAATATTAAGAAAGGTCAATTCTTAGCAGCTGGTTCTATGAAACATCCTGTTGAAAAAGTATTAAAAACTAGAGGAATTGATGAAGTGTCTTATGATAATTCTAATGACAATGGTGTATGGCTTTGTGAGAGAGGAAATACATTTGGTTATGGTTCATTAGTTGTAGATATGAAAAACTTAATTGCTATGAGAGAATATGCGCCAGTAATTTTTGATGCAACTCATTCTGCTCAAGTACCAAGTACAGGTGGAACTACTGGTGGTAATTCTGCCGTTGTTCCAAGTTTAGCAAAAGCTGCTGCTGCTGTTGGTGTTGATGGTTTCTTCTTTGAAACACATACAGATCCTAGTGTTGCTTTAAGTGATGGACCAAATATGGTTCAAGTTGATGAATTATATAATGTAATCAACGATATTTTTGCTATCAAAGAAGTTTTAGGAAACTAAAAATACTGCTTTAAAATACAAAATAATTAATCCCTTTTTTAGGGATTAATTTACTTTTAGATATAATCCCCAAATAAATAAAGAAAATTAAATACAAATGATAAAAATAATTTATCATTATTCGGAGAAATAAATGAATATTATTGAAGGTAATTTAAGATTAGAAGGTAACGAAAAAGTTGCTATTATCAATGGTAGATTTAACCATATTGTTACTGATAGATTAGTTGAAGGTGCACAAGATGCATTTAAAAGACATGGTGGAAACACTGATAACTTAGATTTAATTCTAGTTCCAGGTGCATTTGAAATTCCATTTGCATTAGAAAAAGCATTAGCATCAGGTAAATATGATGCGGTTTGTTGTGTTGGTGCAGTAATTAGAGGGGCAACTCCTCATTTTGATTACATTTCAGCTGAAGCTACAAAAGGTATTGCAACTGTTGCTTTAAAATACGGTAAGCCTGTAGCAAATGGTGTTTTAACTACTGATACTATTGAACAATCAATTGAGAGAGCTGGTTCAAAAGTAGGTAACAAAGGTGCAGAAGCTATGGTTACTATCGTTGAAATGTTAGATTTATATAAAGCGATGGAGAAGTAATTTGGCAACTAGAACACAAGCTAGAGAATCAGTAATTGGTCTATTATATGCTTATGATTTAGGTAATGAAGGAATTGCAAAATTCGCTGAAGATATCTTAGAAGATAAAAAAATCAGAAATAAACAAAAAGATTTTGCTTTAAAACTTTTCAATGGAACAGTTGAAAATTTAGAGAAAATTGATGAAGAATTAATTTCTCACTTAAAGCAAGGTAGTATTACTGATATTGGTTCTGTAGAAAAATCAATTTTAAGACTTGCAATTTTTGAAATCTTTATTGAAGGTTTAGAAAAAGGTATTGTTATTAATGAAGCAATCGAATTATCTAAAAAGTTAGCAAGTGATGGAGCACCTAAGTTTATCAATGGTGTATTAGACAAAGTAAATAAGGCCTAAATTTATGAGTAATGCTATGAAATTATGTGTATCTTTAGATTTACCTACAGCTGAGGAAAATTTAAACTTAGTAAAAGAGATTAAAGATTTTGATGTTTGGTTAAAAGTAGGGTTTAGATCGTATATTAGAGATGGGAAAGCTTTTTTAGAAGATCTTAAAGCTATTAATCCAAACTTTAAAATATTTCTAGATTTAAAGTTATATGATATTCCTAATACTATGGCAGATGCAGCAGAAGAAATAGCAAAATTTGGTTTAGTTGATATGTTTAATGTTCATGCAAGTTCAGGTGTAAAAGCTATGAGTACTGTAATGGATAGAATTAAAGATATTCCAAATAAACCTTTAGTTTTAGCAGTTACTGCACTTACATCTTTTGATAATGAAGCCTTTAAAGCTGTTTACAATGAAGATATTGCTTCAAAAGCAACTAAGTTTGCAATAGATACACATAAGTCAGGTATTGATGGTGTTGTATGTTCTGCTTTTGAAAGCTTAGATATTAAAAATAATACTTCAGAAGAATTCATTACTTTATGTCCTGGTATTAGACCTTTTGGTGAAGATGCAGGAGATCAAAAAAGAGTAGCTGATATTCCATTTTCAAAAGAAAATAAAGTAGACTTTATAGTTGTAGGGCGACCTATTTATAAAGCAGAAAATCCAAAAGAAGTAGTTTCAAAAATCTTAGCAAACATTTAAGTTTGTGTTCGGTTTTTACCAGCTTCTTTAGCTTGATAGAGTAGTTTATCTGCTCTATTAATAGCTTGATCTAAACTTTCATCCTTATCAAATTCAATACATCCAATACTTACACTAATATTTAAATCTAGATTTTTTATTCCAATATTAGCTATTTCCTTTCTTATTCTTTCAGATAAATAAAAAGCCTCTTGTAGCTTTGTATTTGTAAGACAAAGTAAAAACTCTTCTCCTCCATATCTTGATACTAAATCAACTTCTCTTGAGTTTTTGGTTAAGATATAAGCAACTTTTTTTAATGCAATATCTCCAATATTATGACCAAATCTATCATTAATAGATTTGAAATTATCAATATCAAGTAATAAGAAAGATAAATTTTGCTCGTACCTTTTTGATATACTAATCATCATTTTTGATTGTTTTCTCATAGATCGTCTATTTAATAGGGATGTTAAAAAGTCTTTGTTTGCTAACTCTTCTACTTTACTTACTAATAAAGTTAAATAATAAGTCATATATATAATAGATAAAACAAATAATAAAAGAAAAATCTTGCTAATAGAGTTTTTAACTACAATACTTATTTTCTCTTTATTTTTTATAATATGAATTAGTTTAATTTTATCTTTTAATACATTTGATACTTGTATTGTACTTCCTTCTAGTTTCTTATTAGATGGATTTAATATCTCTTTAGTATCAAAACTTGAAGTTGATGCAATAATAGAGTTTTGGTGATTTAAAAGAAAAATATGACCATCTTGCGAATGGTTTTTAACCATATTGTTTAATGTCTTAAGTCCAATATCAATAGAAATAATTCCCATAAATTTATCTTTATTTTTTATGGGTAAAGAAAGTGTTGACATCAAACCTTTTCCTGCACCATCTATATATAGATCTGTCATTATAAGATCTTGTTTTGGATTGTTTTTTGGAATTGCCTCTATCCAAAAGTTTTTTTGATATTGTTGTTTTATAAACTTTTCATTTGGGCTTATATCTGTTGGAGCAATATACATAAAATTTCTATTGGATGAATAATAAATCCACTGAACATCCATAAGAGTATTTAAAGCAGTTTTAAAAATAGGGCTTAAGAATAAAACTGCATTTAACTCTTCTGTATATTCTTCATCTATTTGATCTATATTTCCTATTCCAAATAGTGATGAGTTTTTATTGTTTTTTTTATCTATTATATATTGAATATTAAAACTATTCTTTTCTTTAAAATATTTTATATCTTTTAGTTTTGGATGGTTTATATCTGTATATTGAAATATTAGTAGATTATTTTCAAGTGTATTTCTTAAAGAATAAATTAAAGATTT
>Ga0193959_1000083_pt1 | contig 37983 bp, 75 predicted proteins | sample FB_2_MG_FD_140333 | JGI IMG/M metagenome (GOLD analysis project Ga0193959, IMG submission 140333) | Microbial mat bacterial communities from the Broadkill River, Lewes, Delaware, United States - FB_2_MG | ecosystem: Environmental > Aquatic > Freshwater > River > Microbial mats | place: USA... | reverse complement strand
CTAGCATCAATAAACTCTATTTTGCATATCACTTGGTCATTTATTGTCACGTTATCCATTGCTCCTCCTAATAATCTACACTTTGTATGATAGCCGAATCCCTTTTGGCTACGTGTTCAGGGTTTTGCAAGTCTTCACCAGCGTACCACTCGCAACGTTTGTTTTGACAAGCCCATAAGTCAACAACTTCTATTTCTGTAGTATTTTCTTGTGTCTTATGACCTCTTTTGGCTCTTACTAATCTTGAATTACATTTAGGACAGTTCATATTAAACCCCCAATCCGTCTAATAATGCTGGATTCTGCTCTACTGCTTGCTTTTCTTCTGGTGTTAACTGACTCATAACATCATTTACTTGTTGTTCTTGCTCTGCCATAGTTTCACGCTCTTTTTCGACTTGCTCTCTAAGTCCTTGCGGTATAGAGTTCTTAGGCATATATTTAATATGGTCAAATTTATCAATCCATTGCCTATCTGCGTAAGTGTCTAGGATGGCAACTTGCAATGATTCAGAATAAGTCGAAGCTGGCCCAACGTCTACCATTAAATCAAATTCAATATCCCTAGCTATTTTACCGTCAAAACTCTTAAACATTTCTTTGCCTTCGTCATCCTTGCCCTTAATGGTTCTTGGGAAATTATAAAAGCACTTAAAGAATTGTTCCCATATTTCACCTTCACGTTTAACACTAGCAACTACGTCTTTCATGTAATCATCATTTGGTCTTTGGGCTTGATTCTGTAGCGCAATAATCGCAGCAGCAGCCATATTAGCACCTATTTGCTCGCCAGTCGATACCTCTGTTACGCCTGTTACACTTCTAGTGTAGTCTAATAGGGTTTGAGTCAATGCTGGTGCTGTGTTAGGTGTATTAGGCATCTGCATATATTTAAACCCATCACCACCACCATTGTAGTTGTCTGTTAGAATTTCACCTGGTGTATTAGTGATTGTTTGAGAGAGAGCATTCACCTTTGCAATAATTTTAGGCCATGCTGTTTGTTGCACTGCTAATAGTTGCATACCCATGCCCCAGTTTAACGATTTCTGATTAGGGATAATATCCTCGATTAGACTTCTGTAATATGCTGATTTTCTTCTGCGCTTTAAGCCTAACATATCAACTGGGTATAATTTAAACTTGCATTTTGGCTCTGGTGATAACCTGCTAGCTTTTACAACTGTTGCGTTCTTTGTTACTTTAACCCACCATACTTCACCCTTAACTTTGTAGTATTTAGTGAAGGTAGTTACTTCCTTGCTGTTCTTGGACTCAACTCTTGCACTCTCGTACTTCTCGTTTTCATCAGCTGTTGTTGGGTCAGGCTTTATTAATTGCCAATCTTTACCACGTTTTTTAGCTGTTTCAATTGTATTGTTAAAATCTTCTCTCTTTTTCAAAATTATAAACGGTTGCATTTGTATTTGGTATGGTTTTAATTGATTGTTGCCAAGTATCATATCCATAGGGTCTATGATTTCACCCTTCATTTTACCAACGTACTTTTGAAATGTCCCGCCTATGAAAGAATTATCAAAGTAAAAATGACTTACTCCTGTTCCTAATGAAATAGCATCATTGGTCTTTTCTTTGATGAGTGTATCTTGGTCAATGTCATACCATGTGTTTTCAGCCATGTCAGTGAAATCTTTAGCGTAGTCCTCATATACTTGGTTTTCTTCTTGATCTCCACCTACTGGCAATTCTTTAACTCTAAATTGCATTTTTAATTGTTGTGATAATATATTAGACCTTTTGTTCTCTACAGTTTGGTCACATATATTAATTACTGGCCTTGGCATATATTTAGTATCTTCTGTTGGTGGTGGCCACTGCTTGCCCTCAATAAACCTTGTAAACTCTGGCCATTTAGCAACAAACCCCATTGTTGTCTTGTAGTCAATATCATTTAGGTATTCTTGGTATATGCTCCCTGGGTCTTTTTTAATCTTCATCTACTCACCCATCCATTCCTTCATAATCTTTTCTGGTGTCTTAGCCTTTGGATCGAGTTCTACGGTTACTAATGACTCTGATAACTGTATAGACTCAACTATATGCTTAATATCCTCACCACTTAGGCTGTCTCGCCTATCCTCTAGTATGCTTACCAACTTATCAGTTAAGCCTTTTACCATGTCAAATGTCCTCCTCCTGTTTTAGGTTTAGCAACAAACTTATTTATATTATCAACTGGTTTCTTCTTATTAGGTCTATGTGCGTATGGTCTACCAGCAAAGAAATATCTAAATGCATCAGGTGCATGAGTTAATTCGTGTGGTTCTTTCGCTACATCATTAGGTTTCTTTTCATCCTTCTTGACTTGGCTTAAACATCTAATGAGATTCTCGCAATTATCTGTTATCTGCACATTAGCTGTCATTATGCCCTGTTCATCCTCGTAAGGTGATAACCACTCTTTAACATCTAGCCAACCATCTATCCTATTGTTATTAGCCTGTGCTAGATATATGCCGTTTTCTTGAAATATCTCTGACGCACTCTTTCCAGTCTCTTGTCTACGATTCCATAAATCTATCGGAGCTAAGTATTGGTATATGTTTTCTTGCCTAGTTGTCATTGATCTAACCTTTTCAGCTGCCTTTGATATGATTAAGTCACTTTGATGTACTTCTCTGTAGAACCATGCCTTGTTATGGTCGTCTATGGCTACCCAATAGCCAGCTAGCATATCAAGCCCATAATCCATTACAAAGTATCTTCGCCAGTGTTGAGGTGGCTCAAAATATCTGCATACATGAACATCCTTGTCGAACTCACTGAAGAATGATCCACCTGACTTAATAAACCTAGCTTCACCTAATTGTTTATACTTCTCTGGGTCAGTATCTCGATATATCTCAATAGCTGCTCTTTGTATGTCTGTTAGATACGGATTATCAAAGTGTGTCGATAACACTACTAATACCTTGATTGTTAAATCACTATCACCTATGGTGAAATGCTTTTCAAATACTTTAGGCCTTTTACTATTCGGGAAGTATTCAAATACTTCATCAGGTGTGCCTTGTACTAGCTTTTCGTTAGCGAAGCAATACTCGTTAACTGGGTTTAGTAATATATCAAGGCGTCTATCTTCTTGCACTTTACCTCTCAACTGTTGAATCAATGCTAGAAAATCATCAAATTCTACCCACTCACCTTCTTCAACAACTATTTTGGTTACCTGGTCAATGTTTTTAACATCTTTTTTCTGTTGATCAGTTTTGTAACCTCTAAACAGGACAGTATTCCCATTTATTTTATTAACTATCTTTGTAGATGATGGAGAAATATTATAAGCTGGTGTATGTTCAAACTGTTCAATCTTATCAACTAGACCAGCATAATAACCATCTGATCCACCTTTGTCTAAGTCTTGTATGATTAATAGCTTGTAACTTTCTTTACTTGCAAGATTTACAGCTTCTTCAATCTGACTATTATATGATTTGGCTGAATATCTGCCACCTATTTCTACAATAGCGTCATATTTAGCACCTAAAATGTAATCAAAATATAGAGGGGTGATACGTATAGTTTTTTCTAAATGTGCTTCCATACCATCCTCCTAACTATATGACCGACACCGCCTTGTGTTATCCCAAACATTTCAGCTATATCTTTTTGATAATAATCACCAGTCGCGTATAATCTTCTAATTTCAATTACATCTTTTTCTTTTAATTTAGATAATGAACAATTTTCTCCTTTTGTATTTGTTAACCCTGTTTTTCTTGCATGATCATCATTTTCTTTTCTTGTACACCACTCCAGATTGTCAACGTGATTATTATACTTATTTCCATCCATGTGATTTACTTCTTGTTTTAACAACGGGTTATCTATAAAGGTTTCTGCAACAATTCTGTGTACTGACGGTGATTTAAATTCGCCTGATTTGTTTAAAGATACCGATATATACTTTCTAGCAGTTAAAAGCTTTAGAATCTTGCCTTTGTAATTTATCTTCCTTTTATCTTTAGCCAACACTATCCTGTCTAGACTTTTAACTCTTCCTAAGGTGCTAACTTGGTAATACCCCTCATATCCTTTTATATCTTTCCATATTTCTTTCATTGTTCCTCCTAATAATTAAATTAGAGGGGTTATCTCACGACAAGCCATAATCCTTTTGTATTCCGCCTGTGGCGACATGTAATCAAACCATTGCAATTGCTACTTTGTTATTTTTATGATTGGCATTGATATTTCGCCTGAATGTTCTACTTTGTCTGTGAATAGCTTCAGGTGTTTACCAGCTTGATCAATTGTCTTTTGTTTATCATACCTTTTAACATATAATCCATATCTACTGTGACCTATCTCTGATATAGACTTTAGCGCAGCTTCACTCATTTCGTCAGTATCTTTTATTCTCATTGTTTGGTAAGTTTCTATTAACGGTTCACCATCAGAACCTAGAACTATCTTGCCTTCGTCATCACGCTCTATTTTCTCCACTGTAACGATTTCGGCTATATCTGTTATCTTAGTATCTAAAAGGTCTTTAATCTCCTTTAAGACTTGTTTAACAGTGAATATGCCCTCTTCTTCTGCTTCTTTGATTGCCCTAGCCCTTAATTCGTCATACCTAGCCTTAACATGGGGCTTTCTAAGTATAGCGCTTGCCTTGTTATCTATCGTCTCAGGTTTAGCATTGTCTGTACTATACAAAGAAGCTATCATGGCCTTACGTTGACTATCCTCAACCAACATAGCTTGTACTAGGCTTTCTTCTTTAATTGTTAACTTGTTAGTCTTTCTATTAGCTGCCATGTAATCAACTCCTCTCCCTCTAGTATATCAAATATAATGATTTTTTTAAAATATTTCAATTAACCCCTTGACTTGTGGCACAAATGTGATACAATGTATTTATAAATGAGACACACAACAATGACTTGGAGGTTAATATGGATAACTTACTAGCAGGACTTAAAGCAACCGAAAAACTTAGAGTATTAGCATTGGCAAATTACAAAGCAGACAAAGACAACAGAAAAACTTATGCAACTAATGACAGATGGTTAAAAGATAATGCTTGGAGAAATGAAATGATCGAAAGTAAACTAGAAGAAGCTTACAACGAATTATACAACTAGGGGACTTTTTCCCCTCTATACCAGGAGGTACACGCATGAAAAAATTATTTTGCGAATTTTGCGGTGAATCAATCGAAAACAAATGTGGATGTGAAAAAGCACACTATGAACAAGTTGAATTTGAAAAGCAAGAATACTTAAACAGCTCCGAAACGCATCAAGGTTGGGCGCAACAAGATATGATTGATTTGAGAAGGAGAGAATGCTAATGGATAACACACTTAAAGTAAGAGTTAACCCCGAACTGCTAGCCTATTACAAAGGCGATCCCGATAAAATCAAAGAGGCCTTAACCCTCTACCTAAGATCACAACAAGAGTTTCTCAAAATATATACTTCTAAAGTCTAGCCATTGGTTAGGCTTTTCTTTATAGCACAAAAGAGAGGAAAATTAATCCTCTCTGATTGGTTTACTTTTCATTCTTGCCTAATACACTTCTTTCAATTCTGTCCTCGACTCTACGGTTCATCCACATCAAAGCTTCTTCGAGTTTAGTAATCACAATTGCATTTTCTCTGCTACTGAATGGCCCTTCTTGAAAGCTTTTCATTCTATCTAGCACAATCTCTAGTAAATCAGAATCAATAATACCATGTTCCGAGTCAGGCTCTTTTCTTGCTCCATTCTGAAAATCAATTATCCTACTTGGACTTACGCAGTCACATACTATCTTGTATTTGTGATTTGCTCCGCCATTCCCTTTTTCATCAACTGCATATACTACGTTTAGTTTCTCTCGCTTTTGAATTGTCTTTAGTTCTCTCATTGTTTCCTCCTTATATTGTGTAGAGTAGCTGTGATAGCCTGCACTAATTGATTTATAGTCCTATGCTAAACCTTCTATACGTAATCTTTTCACCGTTTTCGTCCACCTTGTACATCAAGCCCTTTTCAAACATTGGCTTTAATAATTCTTCTGTATTTTTTGTTAGCATAGCGTATGCAATAACTATATTAATCAAAGGTATGGCCATTAATAACAAAGTTCTCGTTTTTTCCATAAGGCTTTCTAGTAATCCTTTACGCTCCACTTTGTAGTTTTTTCTTTTGCAATATAACTTGAGTTCTACTTCTCTTATCAATATTATAACTAAACATACTGCCCACGGTATTATTATATAGTTCATGTTATCCCCCTTTACTTTATCCCAAAATAACTTTGCTGACTCTCTCCACCACCACCGTTAGGAGATAGTGTATCTATTCTAACTAGCTTAGTACCGCACTTGCTACAATACTCTGCGTTGTCTTCTTTTCCACACTTAGGACATTTTTTCATGTTGTTATCCCCCTTAGTCTATCGGTATCCACATACCACTTAAACGCATATTGCTTTCACCTGTACGAGATTTAATCCTAACTCCACTCACTGGATTTTTAAACATTATTTGCTTTTTATATTTATCATATCCTTCATTAACTTTTTCATATCGTTGCCCTGTCTCTTCACAATCTTTTAACGCTGTGTATATGTCTACTGGTGTAGCAACTTTAGTGCTTCTTATTTCTACTACATCACCTTCTTTAAATATCATTTCACATCCAGTTGGCGTTTCTCTGCAATGCATAAAAACTTCTACGTTATCATCTACTTTATTCCTAGCTATTACATATCCATTGACTATTACTTCTATCTCTTTCATATCATTCCCTCTCCTTCTATTATACCATGTAACCCTTGCAATTACTACATTATATCAACTATTCCAACTGTTAAAAATACCGATAACGTTATGAAAACTATCATCACGCTAATTACTATCGCTTGATTTCTAATAGACAATTTATAACTCTTATCCTCTAGATTTATGCTTCTTTTGTAACTTCTAATATTGCCCATCTACTTACCTCCCTGATTTATACCTAACTCTTGACATATCATATCAAGTTTATTGAGTGTTTCCTTTGCTGAATATCCTATCGAATTGTCAATTGTATCTGCTAGTCTTATGTACTCTCTTTCTGATTGTTTTAATTCTGCTATTTCCATATTCTTAGATTTAACAATTGCCTTCAATTCTTTGTTTTCTAGTTCCAAAGCTGCCGTATCTTTCTCTAGTTCTATTACAGTAGAATTTAGCGTTTCAATTACCCTTGTTTTGTCAGCACTTTTGTTTAATATTTCAGATGATCCAAACATTAACAATAAGCATATTACAGTTAAAAATATCACTAAACCTTTTAACTCTCTATCAGTCATTAGACACCTCTTTCTTTCCGAAATCAATTGGTAATATCATTCCAACTCCTTGTATTTTCTCTACACGATTAAATTTTTCTATAAATTCAATCCTTTGCTCTTCTGTGTAGTCTCCTGTGATTCTAAATGGTTTAAATTCTATTTCCATTTCATATCCGCTATATAGTCTATATTTTGCCATTAGACACCTCTTCTCTGTACCAATCCATCAAACTTACCCATGTATCTCCATGGTCTACAATTAACAACTCTTTATAGTCTTGTGATATACTACATTTAAATTCATCTTGAAAATCTTGTATCGCAAATTCAACAGCCTTTCCTATCTCAGCTAATCGTTCTAGTTCTTTAACTTCTAACTTTTCTACATCTAACAATAATTCTAATTCAGCAACCTTTTCGCACATTTCATTATAGTCAACAGTTAAATTTTCGATAACTTCTTCACTGGCTGCATGGTCAGCTTTTAACTCTTCTTCAAGTTCATCAACCCTGGCAGCTTTCTTTTCTAGTTCTTCAAGTTCAAACATTGCATTTGCTGAATACTGAGGTATTAATCCCAATGCATCTCTTATAAAATTCGCTTTCATATTTTACACCTCTCCAATTCCTCTCTACTTAAAAACCTATCCCTCTTTATCCACCGATACTTGCCATCATCGCACATGACTTGTACCTCTGATTCCCTGTTATTAATCACTGTGTACTTACTACCACGTGTTAATGTTGCTGACCCTATAACGCATGTTAGACGGTCATTCATGGTTATTCCTTAGGCATAAAGCTAAGTATATGTGCTATTACATCTACTGTCCAACCATCACCTAGCAAACACGCTGCATCATTTTCACTCAATATTTCTGTATAACCTTCTGGTACCGTTTGGCATCTTTCTCTTTCTTTTTTATTCATATAACGTACTCCATTGTAAACGCTTAAATCCATACTTGGAATTAGGACGTCAATTTCTTTTGCTTTTTTGCCTTTAAAGTTTTGATCAAAGTGTTTTTTTAGTTCCGTATAATGTTCTTTTGACTTAAATATTAGCGTTGTAAATCCTGTATTAAAGTATCTGTGACACATTTTAACCGGTGTAGTCAATGGCCTTGAATCACTTTCTAATAACGCTCTCGCTTTTTTTCTGTCAGCCCAACCGTTATCTAGCACTTCATTTAAAAAAGTATCTTTTGGTACTATATTTGTTATATTCGGAATATTAGTCCAATACAATCTATGTCTTAACTGTGGTGCTATTTCTTTTGAGTTTATAATAATAGGTTCACAACCTAACTCTTTGCTAATTATGTCTTGATGTTCTTTTTTCATTCTGACATTTTCCAATAAAAAGTATTTAGGTTTAGTTTCTTTTAATAGCCTTACAAATTCATAAAACAATCCACTTTTAATCCCTTCCACTCCCAATCTTTCTTTGTTAGCTACACTAAAGTCTTGACAAGGACTACCACCGATTAATAAATCAATTTTAGGCAAATTAAATCCGTCTATTTCCGTTATATCTCCAAGTCTATTTTTTTCATCTTCTTGGTAATTATAATTAGCAACCTCAATAGCGTGTTCTTTTATCTCGCTACTAAAATAATTGTTAACTTTAACCCCTGCTTTTTCTAAGGCTATTCTTCCACAACTCATTCCATCAAACAAACTTAATACATTCATACCTAACCCTCCAATAATCCCTCTGCGTGTTTAGCTTTAAATTTTGCTAACTGATCTTTGTTTAATCTATAACACTCTGTTATCGCTTCGTATCTGTCAAATAGTGCCTTGTGTTCACTTAACCCTTTTATATTTGGATTTAATCCAAAGAAGCAACAGGCATCCATATAATCAAACAGTATTTTAACGTTCATGTTTAGTCCTCCAATACTTTCACTTCTTCATAACTGATAACCATTGTTGGCTTAATTAATAGTGATAACTTTTCAACCCTTTCTTTGGCTAGTTTGTAGATTTCTTTATAGTGTAATTTTTTTTCCATTCCATCTTTTAACGCTTCCGAAACTATCATGTCAGCGGTGTGTAATGTTGTTAACTGATAATTATTCAACATTTGTCTTACATTAGGATATTTTTGCTCTAGTATAAACAACGCTTTATTTTCCATTTTAGTTATATTGCCATAATACTTAACAGCGTTTTTACTACCTTGATTGGTTGCGTATCTAACGAAATCCTGAATCGTGTCAGTAGTTTCCTTCCTGATTCTCTTTCCTTTATCTCTGTTTAGTTTCCATTCGTCGTTATTTCTATTGACTTGTAATTGGATCAAAGCTTGTTTCATTTTCATAAATTCTTTAACTAATCTTTTTTTGAATAGCACTACTATTTCATTGTTTCTCATTAACGTCATCAAAAAGTATACTTGCGACTCATTTAACAATGCTATCTCGGTAGGTCTACCGCCTGACTTACGCATTTCAAATGCTAAAGTTCCGAACTCGTTTAATTGTTTTTCATACTGCCGAATAAGTTGTATCACTGATTTGTGAGTTCTGTTTGTACCTTCAGCTACGATTTCACTATTAGTAACTGGTAATTCTTTTTTTAATTCAACTATCTTCATTTCTTTTCACCACCTTTATATTGAAAGTTTATCATACTTTAAGAATAAATACAACAATAACTTTGGTTATATTTAGAATAAAATAAAAGCCACCATAGGCAGCTAATATTTTTTTCTTATTTCTTCGTAACTTTTTCCAGTCAATTTCATTTCATCAATAATTTTAACAGTCCGATCAACTTTCATTAGTTGACCACCATACATCTTATCACTAATCTCCACATACTCATATCCTTCTGATATTGCTAACTGTTTAACTAATACAGTCAAGTCATTGAGTTCATCTATAACATTATCAATTAGCGACCTTGAGGGATTTAATGCGTATAATATGATGGCCTGTCTAAACTCTTGCATTTCTTCATCAACTAGTTTATCAATTTGATTTTCTTTTCCAAAGTGTTCAATTATTTTTTTGTACATGCCTCCTCCTTAAATAATCCCACGCCTGTTTACTGCTAAATGTCCCTACATACTCACCATTTTTAAATATATCTTGCTTTCCGTCTATTGATTTAGACTTTTGATGCGTATAGCCATGGTTGGCTAGTGCTTGTGTTAGTGTCATCTAAATTCCTCGCATATGTTTACAATATGTTTACATAATTCTAATGGTATCTTAGATCGTTCCAAATTACCTTTTTTGCCTTGAGTGCCTGTTTTGCTCCCTCTTGGCGCTGGTTGATGATGACAATCTGTGTTTCCATTCCAACACATTGGCTTAAATTTAGGATTAGGATGATTGGTCCATATATCAGTGGGTTTCATCGATATATCTCCATATGAACAATAGGTTACAGTATATCTATACATAACACCCCTCATTAACTGACTTTTTCTCATGCCCCCCCTTGGGTTTTCTATAAAATATAACTTTGGCTTTAACTCCTGTATAATCATAAGAGTTTTTAATAGTAATTGATCGTGGGATTTAGCTTTCTCGCTTTTGGCGATTAATGCATTGCTGTCTTTCCTTTCTTTTTGAGTAGACCCAATTCCATTATCAAGGCTTTGTCTGTGTGTGCTTATAGCCGCAATGCTATGCGTGGTACATAGAGGACTTGCCCATATAATATCAGGATAACCTCCTAGCCTTTTAATTATTTCTTTAATCTTTAATTCTCCGACGCTAATTGTCCATTGTTCCAAGTTCCATGGTTTTTTAGTGAAATCTTCATTCAACTCTACACTTACCACTTTATGACCATTTGCCCTGAATTGATTATCAAGAACTTGTGTCCCCGAATACAATACTAATACTTTCATCTACTCCCCCACAATCTTCCCAATCTTATTCAACCTTTCAACAGGTAAATCATAATTCCTATTGACTAATACGTCTTTAATCTTGCCCAACTTCTCCGAATCCTTCTCGAACCTTCTTACCAGTTCCACAGATGCTTGATAATCCTCTTGTAATTCCTCTGTATTAATACTTTTACACTCGTCTTGATATAATATACCCAACTTTAGCAAATCCATTTCAGCAGGCATACACGGCAATATATCGCATAATTCTGTATGATGACAATTCTTGCAACCTTTTTCGTATCTATCATACATTGGTATGTTTTCAAACTGTTTGCAATATTTAACTGTTTGGTATAGTTTATTCATTGGTTACCTCGCTATCATAGATATTTCCCAGTATATTTAATATTGCACCATTCCATTCACTAAGTGGCTCTCCAAACCCTATCGGAGTATCTTTATTCATAATGCAAACACGTTCATCACATACACCCACTTCCCACGTAAAATATTCTTCGTTGTACGATATTATACAATAGGCATCATCATAATCTTCTGAAATAAAATAATCGCCTTCAAATACATTTTCTTTTCCTGTGTATCTGCATACTGTGTTAGGATCAACTTCTATACTGGGTTGAGTTATCATCCTTGTATTGTTTTGTGCTACAAAACTACAAAATCCTTTTTCGTTTTTATGTATTAAACAATGACTTTCATCAATGTAACTTATTAAACCCTCTACCCATCCCCCGTTGTCCACTCTTTTAGCCTTGCATATATGTTTATTCATCATTCCCACCCCTAATCTTTACTAAATTCCCTTGAGGTTTGCACGTTACAACTTTTATTTCACCAATCATCGTAGGTATCATTAAATCAATCATTTCTAAATTTTCTTTTTTAACTGCAATTGGATATATGACGCCATCTCTGACATACATAAATATTAACCCATCACTTTTACCATCACTCATGTTATTCATCCATTAACCTCACTCTCTAATATATATCGTTCCTATGTGCTTCTCTAACATTCTGTAGGTGCGCCTGTTCCTCTCTATCTGCAATTGCTTGTCTGCCACGTTCTAAGACTGAATCTAATTCTAGTCTGCTAGGTATATTAAGCTCCTTGCAGATGTTTTTAATCCCGCCAGCTTTTGATATTTTTAGCTCAACTTCTCTTGATACTCCCACTAAACTAGGTCTATGATTAATGTTTTGCTTTATCATTAAATCTAAGACTAATAGCTTAATACTTCTGCTTACCATTTCGTCACCCCTAAACTATCCTCTTGATAAGTTTTCGAATCTAGTCATTTCTCCAAAGAACGCAAGTTCAACTACTCCTAATTCCCCATCTCTATTTTTTGCTATTATTACTTCGCCAATTCCAGGCTTTTTTGTTTCTTCTTTAGTATAATATTCATCTCTAAATAAAAACATTACCACATCAGAATCTTGCTCTATATTTCCGCTGTTTCTTAAATCGGATAATTGTGGTCGCCTATGTTCTATCGGTCTTTGTTCTATAGCCCTAGATAATTGAGAAAGTATTATTATCGGGCAATTTAATTCACCAGCTAACCTCTTTAAAGTCTTTGTTTCAAATCCTATCTTGTCATTTTCTGAATTATGTTTCTTCGAATCATCTAATAATCCTAAATGATCTATCACTAACAAATCTAAACCATGCTTTTTCTTCAACCTTTTAGCTTTGCTTTTAATTTGCAATACATTCACGCTTTCTTCATGCACAAATATCTTTTGATTTGATATATCTGCCACAGCGTTTGTAATCTTACTCCATTGAGATTCTGATACACATTTATTTTTATAATTTCTCATGCTTACTCTAGCCAAACTGAAAGCCATTCTTTGCATAAGTTTTCGCTTGTTCATTTCCAAACTAAACATCTGCACCACCTTGCCACTTTTAGCAATATTGTTGATAATGTTTACTGCTAATGTTGATTTTCCCATAGATGGCCTAGCCCCAATAGTTATTAAATCACCATCTTTTAACCCATCAAGCAGATAATCCAAATCATTGAATCCAGTTTTTAATCCTTTTGGTTTTTTGCTTTCGTGCATCTCTCTCATGTATTCAAGTTCTTCAAATGCTACTAATGCCATGCTTGGATTGATTTCATCCGACTTTCTAAAATCAAATTCATGTGTTTGAGCATATTCTTTAGGCTCGTCAGATTCCTCTATCCTTCTTATTATTTCGCTAGAATATTCAGCTAATTGTCTTAACTCATATTTGTCTACGATTATATCCAAATAATGATTGTAGTTGTAAACAGTATAAAACTCTGTTGTAATTTCTGAAATGTAATGACTGTTATTAGGCAATTTATCAGACAATGTAATCAAATCAATCGATACTCTATTGTCTCTTAGTATTTGAATGTTCTCAAATATAGCTTGGTGATCCATTCTTGAAAAATAATCGCTTGTAATTTTGCTTAAAACGTCGTCAATAATTCTATTGTCAAGTATCATTGAACTTATTAATGCTTGTTCTGCTTTTATATCTTGTGGATATAATCTCATTCACACCACCCTTTCGGAGCAACCACAACACTAAGTGATTCTTTTGAGGTCGACATTTTTAATTCGTACACTGTTTGCCATGAATGCTCTATTGAATTTTCAAGTATTTTTATCTTGTCGCTTTCATTATCAGCGAAATTATCAACTTTTTTTATTATGCCGGCAAGCGCTCTTTTGGTCAGTGGCTTCTTGATTGAATTTCTCATTATATTAAAATCCTTGTAAGCTCTAACTAAATCTTTTGAGCAATCTTCAACCAATCCCCATAGTATTATTTTTTCATTCTTTATATTCTTTACATTCTTGTTTGTGTCGGTTTGTTGTCGGTTTGTTGTCGGTTTGTTGTCGGTTAGCTGTTCACTTTGTTGTCGTTCTCCTTGGTAGAACTCCCAATTTACAACAGTTACAAGAGAATATTTGTTGTTCGATTTAACCACTATCTTCTCGCGCTTTTGAAACGTTTTGCTCAATCGATAAATCTTGTTTTCGTCCATATTTAATTCAGCAGAAGCTTTCTTTCTTCCGAATATAAATTGTCCTTTTTTTAACTCGATTTCTTGTAACCCTACAGTTTGTTTTCTGTCTTTATGACTGGCCTTGCATAAGCACCATACCCAAAATTTTAGCCTATCAGGATTGTCGAAAACAAAACTATCAGTTATTGATCTATGAAGTTTTATCCATCCTGTGTCTTTCAAGTTATCTCTCCTTGTCTGTTATTCCTAGTAAGTAGTCCACGGAAACATTAAGTGCTTCTGAAATCTTAAGCAATGTATCTACGGTAGGATAATTAACGCCAGTTTCGTATCTGCTGATTATCTTGGATTGCACTCCTACCAATTCTGCCAATTCAGATTGATTTAAACCTTTTTTAAGCCTTGCTATTTTCATGTTTAACATTGTTTGTTCACCTCCTAATAATAATACTATACCTTTTAAAGTGGAATGTCAACACTTTTAGCAACTTTATTTGCAATAAAAAGCCGACCAATTAAGGACGGCATTCTCTGAATAAGATTCGCTGGAATTATTCATCTGTTAAGTTATGGAGATTCCACAAAACCTTCCAAAGAGAAACTTCATGCACACTTATAATAGCGTGTGCGACTATTTTCTACGTCTGCCTTTGTACTTGCTTTCCATACATCTATCAATTATAAAACTTTTTGACATTTGGCTAGCCTTTTCCTTCTTCATAAAGCGTTCTTTCATCATTCTATCAACAAATTCCTCTTTTGTCATACCTTCCATTATTCCACTTCCTTTTCTTTAAAGCCTAAGCACGGCTCATGGTCGGGTTTATTTATTTTACATTCTGATCTAGCGCACTTTCTGCATTGTTCAGACTTTTGTAGCTCTAGTATTATAGGGTCTTTACTCATTAGCTTACACCTCTATTGATAGTATTTTGTATATCACTGTCAATGATTCTTATTTTAGTTTTAAGCGCATAAATGTGTTCTTGCACAGTTTCACTCAACACTTTGAAAGAATCTCTCTCTGACCTTAATTTTGCTACATGTGGTATACCTCTACACAAATCGTATACCGCAGTTGCTGCCACTGGCTTTATAATATCTAGTTCTTTGATTCCGTTTATCATTCCTTCAGCCATAGCTTTTGTAAGTGCTACTCTATACTCAAATTCTTTATGTGCTAACTGTTGGCCACGTTCTCTTTTAATTTTAATTGCATTGTCTAACTCTTTTAATAAATTTTCTCTTATCTGATGATCGTCAAATAATGCCACTTCATCACCTCTTTTTTAAGTTATTAACAGCTGTTAGTTGTTTGTGGGTAACTCTATTGTTAGCTTGTTGCCTGATAGGGTTAGTTGTTTAGTTGTTAGCTTCATTTAATCACCTTCACATATTTCTACTACTTGCATACATTCTTCAACGCTAAACATTCCTATATGAGTGTCTTTTTCATCCTTACCCATTTTAACCGATAACCATTTATACATTTTCCTTCTTTCTTTTCTGTTGTTCCATAATTTATCAAAACTAGCATGGGCTTTCTTTTTCCACTCTCTCAATTGCGCGTTGGCCAATATACCGAGAGGCTTGTCAGTTCCTTTGTGTACTCCAACGTAAGCTCTACAAGGTTTGCACAAGTAAATCATTCCATAAGACTTGCCATATATTATTTTGCTATCTACGTATTCTGCAACCTCTCCGCAGTATTGACATTTAACTTCCATAATACCTCCTATAAATAACTAATCTTGAATACTTCTCTAAATTCATCCTCTGTCATGTTATGAGCTTCCATGCATAGTAATTGCATTTCTTTTTTGTACTGCTCATCAAGTGCCTGTCCTTCGTCTGTATGATGTAATCTATGATGTTCTTCTGATGTGATATACATAAACATGCCACGTTCGATTGATAATCTTCTGTTGGGATTTCCTTTAATTGGCTCATGAGCTTCTAGATATTCAAGCTCCCAATCCTCGTAATCCCTGTAAATACTTTTTATACTTTTATGTTCTTTTCCCATAACCACCTCTATTCACATACTTTTGCTTGTGTTCAACTTTTAAATATTTAAATTCATCTTCTGTCAATAACCTTCTAGCTGATTCTAAATAGTATGGAGATTTAGGCATGATCCCTTTGATTAATAATTGTTTAAGATTTACCGCAGCCGATTTACTTCTAAAGTGACTATGTTTACAGCTACCGCTCCTACATACTATCCAACCATCCTTGACTCGTTTTACTATAAGAGTCAATAGTATCACTCCTATCTATACTAGGTTGTCTTGTCTTTTAATTTTGTCGAACTGTTCTTGTGTAACTACTATATATTTAGGTACTTGTAATTCTGCCATCTTAACGGCTTCGTCATAAAGCTTTTTATATGATTCTTGACCATCTAAAAACCCTTGCCTGTACATTTCGATAGGATTGCTTAAAGTTGTTGCACTTAACTCTTTCATTTTATCCATTCCATCCCTTCTATAATCTTGCCTATATTCTTAACGTCCTTATAACTAATACTGTTTTTTTTGACACTTGCTGCAAACTGTAGAAAGCCACGTTTAGTAATTGCGTAAGTCTCATTTACATCATGGTAGTTGATGATTAACCAGTCCATCTTTACTATCTGATGAAACTTTAGTTTCCACTGTCTACCATCATTATATAGCTTATAAGTGATGTTTACTTTTGATGTAGTAGACTTTAACTCTACAAATACCTCTTTATCGCCAATTATTAGCCTTCTGTCGCATTTTATATCTTTTCTTCTACGTTTCCCAGTAGAAAGTGTATCGTCGCTGTAAAACGTTATATTTGCGGTATTTAGCCATAAGTCAAACTCTTTTTCAAAAGCCTGACCTGTGACTGCTCCGCTTTTCCATTTATTTCTTGGCATTAGGTAAACCTTCATATCCTTTGCAAAGTTCATCATATTGTGTTTTTGTTAATGTATTTAAGTCTGTTACTCCGTATTTAGACTTAGCTGTTTTAGATACCGATTCAAAGTTATAACCTTTGCTCCATGCTATAGCATTTAATCGTTTTACTTGGCTTTCAGATATGCCATTGTTATGATTGGTTTTGTCGGTAGCATTCTGTTGTGGAGTATCTTCTTCGTTTGGCAAATCTTCGCCAGCATAAATATAAAGCCCCAGCCCAAACATAGCAAGATTCTTAACTAAACATCTCATAACGGCTTTGTTAATAGCCATCATGTCAGGACTTTTGATTGCTTTGTTGTTATGATCCATAACCGGTAACCACATTTCGTGAGTTAAATCTCCGGCAGTTACTTTGGTATAAACCATGTAGCCTGTATCCTTGTTCCCAAAATAACAATTGTTAGATTCGTCTTTTAACACTTCGTATGTAGCGTTTGGATATTGCTCTACAAACCATTTCCACGCATGAGCCCAACTTAAATATTTAAATCTGCCTTTTTTCTCTACATTCTTCTCTACATTGATACCATACAATTCTTTAAATTTCATCATTGCACCTCGATTCCACTAGCTTCTAAGTATCTATCCAATGCTTCAAATTCTTCTGCTGTTCCAAGTAATGCATAAAATCTGTCCATTCTAGGTTCTTCTATTTCTGATTCAACTGGCATAAAGCTATTTGAAATGTTAGCCACTGTTTCAGCTTTCTCAATCTGTTGCTCTGCTTCTTCTTTTACTGCTTTTGTTTCTTCTTGAACTCTGCGATTAATCTCGGCTTGTTTCTCTGCTTCGATTCTGTCAAGTTCCGCTTGTTGCTTTGCTTTTTCTTCTGCAATTATTCTGTCTGCTTCTTCTTTGGCTTGTCTTTCAGCTTCTAATCTAATTCTTTCAGCAGCTTCAAATTCTTGTTTTTGTCTACGCTGTGCTAATTCTTCAACCTTTGTTTTAAGTTCCGATACATCAAGGCTAATTAAGTGGCTAAAATTTTCATAATCTAATGGCACTTGTAAAGCGTAAGTATCGTTTAGAATATCAATAAAAGCTTTCACCGTATCTACCTTATTGTCAAACGATTGTTGCTCTACTGCCAATACTGATAATTGTTGCTCAATGTCTGCTTTAATCTTGGTAAGTGTCATTGTAGCGTTTAAGTAACTGTCTAACAATTCAATTCTATCTTTGTACTCGTCTCTCAGCGTAGATTCTTCTTTACAAGTAGAAATTAATATTGCAACGTCAGATTCTTTTTTAGCTTTTCTGTCAGCTTCAAACTTATCAGCCTGATCGCTGATTACTGTTCTAGCTTCTTTAATCATCGTTACAAGTTCTTTTGCTTCGGATTCAAACTTTTTAATGTCTGGGTTAAGATTCTTAACAGTAGTTTTTCTAAAATCGTCAATCGCTTTGGCTTGTTTGTTTAACTCTGCCATAGTCTTTTTAGAACCTTTTAAAGTTTCTTCAGTAACAACTGTATTTCTGCAGTTCTCTAACGCTACATCCAATGATGCTTTAATCTCTGCTCCGTTCCATTCTATTTGTGCTGGTGATACTTTTCCTATTTTCAATTCAGTTACTTGTAAATTCATGTTTTATCTCCTTTTATAGTTTGTTGGAACTCCACAATTTGCGCAATAGCTCTTTCCACTTATAAGAACTTCTTTACAATTTTTACACCTTATAGCCTTTTTAAAATAATGATCGTTTTGATGTTCTTGGTTGTACTGTTTTCGCATTTGCTCGTCTACATAGCTGGTCATATCATTACCCCTCTAATTCGTCTAATTGATCTTGTAAAGTTGCGTTTTCATCATTAGCATTTACTAATTCATCTTCCAATTCCACAACTTTTTCTTCTAATTCTACTATCTTGTCAACCATATCTTCAAAGCTGTAGTTATGGTATGCGTGCAGTTCGTTGTTGTTAGCCATCTATTTTACCTCCAAGTTAGCGTAATCGCTTAGTGTTTTAATTAATTATCTTCATCAGCCATAATATCGTCTAATAGATTGTTCATTTTTTCACTTAGTTTCCTGTTTTCCTCTTTTAAATCAGCCACATTGCCAAACTCTTGATATAATCTATGAGCCATATCTTCGTCATAGTCAAATAATGCTGATATAATCTGCTCTGCCATGTGTTCCATGCCTTGATATGTAGTTTCAAATTTTAAGTTAATTTTTTCATCTTCATTTTTTAATACCAATGATGGTATTTTATGATTTCCTATCTCTAGCTTTTCTATTGATACATCTAATCCCATTGTTTCTATCTTCATTTCTAACTATCTCCTTCCAAGTTCCGTTTCTATTCTTCCTATACATCTTACCGTTTTGATATACTGTGTTGCCACTCTTACTGCTAAATGCTACTACATGACCTGGACCATAATAATTTGTTGTATTTAGCATGATACCATCTACCATTCTACTTTAAACTGGTAACGATTCTTTTATAATGTATTCGCATACATAACTATAATTATCATCAAACATTTTTGCTACTTCAACTGATTTTTCAAATGTTAAATCTGTAAATTTAACTTCGCCATCAAAGCCCTGTTCTTTGTTTTTACTTTTTATAATTAAATCATACTTTGTCATGTTAACCCCTCTCTACTTTTCTTCTTCGTACAATTTACTAAGTGCTGCTTCAATAATATCTCGTTGTTCTTTTAAAAATTCTTCCGTCAATAAACTGCATCTTAGCGCTTCATTATACAAAACTCTTAGTGCTAATTTAGCTTTTAAATGGTTATCCATGTTAATCCCTCTCTTATACTCTACTGTAAATAATCATTTAATATTTCATTAATCTTTTCGTTGAAATCATCGCAAACCGATTCTTTAAATGACTCATTACATTTTTCGTAATGGTCAGAAGGCATTAATCTTGCCTCAGGATAGCCATGTTCGTATATATCTCCACCCTCTATTGTTTTAATGCTATCAGACAATAACGATTCTATTAGAACATCTTCTCGTACAAATAAATTTGTGTTTGCAATTTCAATAACCTTAACATACTTAGCTTCTTCTTTTAAAACTTCAAACGTTTCATTGTTAATATCATTTTTGTTCTCTACTGTAAACCCTGTAAAACTTTTTTCTTTTGATTCCATGAACAAACTGTTCTTTAATTCTTCCATTTTAATTTTCATATCATCTACTCCTCTACTTTAGTAATAACTATTGATCCGCATCTCTTTTGTCATTAATATAACGATTTATTTTTAATAATTCTCTAGTTGCGTTTAAGCATAATTTTTCTAATTCTTTAGGCAAATTTTCCATTGTGCCTACATTGGCTATAGCGTTATAAGCACTGTAATAGTTCTTTATCACGTCTGGCACATTATACTTTTCCATATCTACTCCTTCTCTATAACTATCTTGTTCTTGCTGTAAGTTACCTTGTAATCATCTTTGTCATTAACATCTAAGTACAAAGGCACGTCCTTGATTGATATAATATTACTTCCACCTTGTCTTCTGAACTTCTTCCCTATTTCTGTATAAGCCATTGTCGCTCACCTCCCTTGTATCTATATAATATCATCTACAGTTGTAAAAGTCAAACATTTATTTAATTTTTATTTCACTTTATATTGATTATGTGTTATAATGTTACTATAGAAAGGAGGTGATAACAATGAGTAGATTATATAGCAAGAACGATCAAGAAACACTTACGTTTTTTCAGACACCTAAAAAGTTGTATGATAATAGGATATATAGCAATATTTCTAATGGTTGCAAGATGATGTATTCTATATTAAGAGACAGGCAAGACCTAAGTATTAAAAACGATTGGATAGATGATAACGGTTTTATATTCTTCTATTATGATTGTGAGAAGTTAGCTGAATACATGAGCGTTTCGACAAGTACTATTAATAGGTACAAGAAAGAATTAATTAAAGCTAGATTGATGCTACAAGTTAGACAAGGGCAAGGCAAACCGAATAGAATGTATATTCTAAAGCCTGAAAGTGTTGATACTACTTTGAATAGTCATAATGATAAATCTAGGATAGTCGATATGACTTATCTAGAAGTGTCAAAATCGCTTGGTAATGATACTGAGAGTAAAGAGACTAAGCATAACGATACTAAATACTTACATCTTTTCGATGAAAAGACGACTGTGTTATTAAATCTATTGAATGATTTTAGTATCAAAACCTTTGGTAAGCCTGTTAGATATCATGATCCAAACAATGAATACAGTAAGCTAGAAGGATTCATAGAAGATTTTAACACTAATGACTGGCTAGAAGTATTTGAAAGGCATTTGACTAAATACGATTACTGTAATTTGAACTATCTGAACGCAATAATAGAAAGAGAGATATAAAAAATAGAACCTTATAGAAGGTCCTATTTCATGGGTAGATATATAAGAAGATATAGGGAATATCTCGTTAACTTGGTATATGTAAAGTATACACTATAAGAGGGAATCAATCAAGAAAGAAGGTATAGTATGAAACAGCATATAACAGAGAAGCAATTAGAAGAATATAGAGTATCAAACGTATCGGGTCATTACAAATTAAAAGATATAATGTTCCATGGTGATTCACCTATTAACATGGCTGAAAAACTAACGATAGGTAAGATGATTGAAATGCTAGGTTCTAAATTTGATAGTTTGTATTTGAATCATAAAAACGAATTTGATGTAATGGTAGAAGAAAAAAACACCGAGTGGTGCAATAGGTTTGAAAACAAAGAACTGTGTGATGCATTATGGGAAGCGGTAAAAAGTGTATTGTAGGTTATCAATCAAGAAGAGAGGTATAGTATGAAAGAAAAGTTATTATTAAATTGGCTAGTAAGTGAACAAGTAGATTTGTCTCAGTGTCCTTCTGCAATTGGACTATCTGATAATCATGCAAATAGTGAACATAACAATTGCGATGAATGTATGACATTGGCGCTAAATGATAAGGCAGTTGAACTAATAAAAGAACACGAAAAAATGAATAAGTTATAGGCTATCAATAATCTTCTGCCCTATGTGTGGTAGAAAGTTATAGAAAGAGGTTGCCATGGGATACAAGATTAAAGATATAACCAAAATATGTAACAACTGTATGCATAATGGATTAGATGAAGAAGGAAATCAAAGTAAAGTGTGTGACGAATGTCATTATAGTGTTGAACAGAAAACAATGATCAATTTTGAACAGATATTAGACGAAGATTTTTATAGGTAGAAAGAGGTGTAAGGATGAGCAATATAATAGTAAAGCAACAAGAGTGGATTCATGATGGTGATTTAATAAAACTTATGAGTACTTGGCATATATATAACAAAGGTTATGTGTTACCAATAGAAAAAGTAAAGCATGGAGCATTAAGAGGAAAAATAGTAAATATAAACATGGGAAATAGTCAAACTGGATCGATTAAGATATCAAAAGGAGTTAAAATCCAAGTGCTATCTACTACAATGATAGTTGAAGATGTTTTAAGGAATCCGAAGATAGAAATATATGAGTAGGTTAATAGAAAGAGGTGTAAGGATGAAGGGATTAACAATTATAATAGATGCAAGCAAAAATCCGTCTAGGTGGTGTGGTTTCAAGTTTGACAGACAAAAACACTCAACTATAATAAATCTAGGAGTTATAGGTATATTAATATTCAAGTTGGATTTTAGAACTACAATAGATTTGATGCACACTGTATCTCACGAAGAAGATTAGGTAACATCTATTAGAAAGAAGGTATATATGAAATATGAAATTGCTAAATGTCTAGTTTGTAATGGAGAATTAATGTTTGAAGAGGAATTCATATCAAAAGAAACGAGATTTATAAATAAAAATGGAAAAATATCAAAAAGAAGAAGATTTTATGAAAAAGTAGGTACGCACTTAGATGGATTATGTTGTCAATCCTGTGGTGCTTTTTACGATTTTGAAGAAGATAAAAGAGGAAGGGTTGCAAACATTAGTTTTAAATAAATCAATACAAAATAAAAACCCCGAGGATTTCGACACCTTGGGGTTTTCTGTAAAAGCAGCAATGACGTTCAAACCATTTGAACGTATACACATTATATCATTTTAGTCACCTTTTGTCACTTGATGTTTAGTAAAGAAGAATGTTGCTATATTTGAAGCTATTAACAAGAATCCGTTTACTACATCAATAGATGTTTCTGAATTAGGATTAAACAGTACATATGCTACTAATGCAACAAATACTGCAAATACTATAAATGTCATCAGGTAATCAGTTACTTTATTATTCATTGTTTGCCATCCTTTCTATCATGGTCCATAATTCTTCTCTAGTTACAAGGTCCTTAGGTTTAGTTCCATCAGATATACCTTTATTTATGCAATACGCTTGACCTTTTACTGCCCAAGGCGATACTTCTGACTTAGCTTTAGGTTTTGCACCAAAGTAATCCATATAAGCTTTAGCGACTAATTTAGCAGCTTTTATCTGTAATTCTTCATCCATCAATCTAGCACAGTCGATTTTATTTGAATGATTTCCGCATTCTAGCAAGTGAACTAGTGGACAACCTATATCTTGTGCTGAATCTATAACTGCATAGTAATCCTCGTTAGCACTTTTGATTCTACGTTCTCTTACTGGTTTAGATGGTAGTCCAAATCCTTTACCACATGCGTCTGTAAGAGTCTTGGCAAATACTTCTGTTTCTAGGTCAACCGAATCTATTACTAGCGATCCAGTTGAACTACCAGCAGAATCAGTATGGATTGACAAGAAAAAGTCTTTGTCTTTTGCAAGCTTCCCCCTAGTTCTTAACGGTACATCCTTAGTAGTAGGTCTAGCAAGTGTTATTTCAAACTCACCAGTTGATTCAAGTTCTTGCTTTAACAGTCCTGCGAACTTAAAATTAAAGTCAGATTCCCAGTATCCAGGCAAGCAACCTTTGTTGTATTTTCCATAATGCCCTGCGTCTATTACACCTTTAATCATTATATGCCCCTTTCAATATATCAATGCGTTTTTCTCCTATGCCTTTAATCGCCTTTAAATCGTCTATGACAGCGTTTTCATTTTCATTTAAGTATTCTATAATTTTACTTGCTAAATCGTCACCTATGGACTGTAACTCAATTAAATCGTAGTATCTAGCGGTATGTATGTCAGGTTTCCTTAAATAAATAGAACTTATAGCAATAGAACAGATTAAAAAGGTTACTAATAATATTAAAAAAACTTTATTTTTCATTACCGATCACCACCAGACATATTGTTAATAAGTCTGTCTATCTTTTCTTCTATTCTATTAATTGTTTCAATAGACTTGTCTTCTCTTCTGTTAGCATCTTCTTTAGTTTGGTATTTGTCTTTTATGTTTCCGATTTCTGCATCGTTTTTCGCCACACCTTTACTTAAAGATGCATATATAGCACCTATAAGGGTCATTACAACCCCTAAGACTGCTATTAATATAGTTATCCATGTAGCGTCATTCATGGTGCACCTCCTTTGCTAACTTTATTATACCAAATATGGAATAAAGCACAAAGAATGTTATTAATGCGCCAACGAGATTGTTTAATAAAAACGTTATTACACTAGTCATCATAATTGCTCCTTTTTAGTTTTTTCTAAATCGGCCAAAAAATCAATCTTAGCTTTTTTATATGTGTCCGAAATTAGTTTTTCTACAATCTCAGATTGTTGGAATGTAGATTTATTTTTGTACGATTTACTATTGAAAGTATCGTACAGCACGTTATTTATCTTTGTTCCGAATTGCTTTCTAAAATCGTACTGTTCTTTCTTGTTCAATCCGTTAGGCATTCGCGATGGGATGACTCCCGTATTATTAGTTTCGTTAAACAACCTTTCTATTTCTAGCAATGTTTCGTTAGTAGTCTTGTTTGAAACTATTGAAGGGTTGAAGAATGTATCAAATGCTTTTTGAATTTTGCCTTTGCCTTCTTGCTCTAGTTTAGGTTGCCCAAGCATATTCAATTTTTGTGGAAGTTTTTCCCTAACTCCTGGCAATTTCTTTTTAAGTGTATCGGATACTTGTTGAATTGGAGAGCTGTAATCTACTTCTCTTTGATACTTATCGCCAAATTGAGCTATTTGACCACCTAATGTTGACATGAATTGTGTTGGGGCTGTAAGCACTGTATCGGATATTCCCTCTGCTGGTGTTCCATATTGACCACCAAACATATTTGTAACACCTCTGAATAAAGATTGTTTGAATATGGTGTCAGCACCAGACAATATGCCCTTTTCTACTCGTTTAATAAATTCGTCTTCTTTCTCTCCTGACAAGTAAGCATCTATTCCAACTGCTAGTGGTGTCGCTGCTGGTTGCGCCCAATCGTAAGAGTACCACGTGTCTCCTATTTTAATAGAATAGTTTCTTTCTCCTACATCACGTTTTAAGTCCTTAACTTTACCACTTGTATCTTGTGTTTTTCCAGTTACGTGTCCGTTCTTGGCCATGGCATAACCTAGTGCAATAATTCCGCTACCAGTAAATAATCTACCGACTGAATCTGTAAACTGTTTTTGATTCATCGCAATATTTTTGCCTATTTTACCGAGCCCTGCAGATGCATCAGCGGTACCGCCAGCAGCAATTTTACCAAGATTTATTATGTTCAATGGTGTGTATTCTAACCCTTTTGCTAATATATTCGCAGGTGTTTGAGTGTAAGGCATTGCAATATCGCCCAATCCGTAATCAATGCCAAATTCTTTAAGATTAACACCTTGATTAATCGATTTTTTAAAGTTTGATACCATCTTAGCTGTCTGACCATTGTTTTGGAAAACTCTCTGTAATGCAAAATCACTTGCTAGCTGTTCTAGTTCTTTTTCAGGTGCATTTACACCTAGTTTTTTTAAATCAGCTAATCTCATTTCGTATGCAGCTTGATAGTAAGGCCTATCGCCTAACTTCAAAGCATCACCAAGCCAATTATTAGCTTTGTTAAGCCATGAAATCTCTAAGAATTTAGCGAGTTTTACAGGTTCTCCAGCTAATTCATTTAAAGTAGTAGCTAATGACTTTTCAAATATCTTTCTACTCCTAGGAATTTCTATACCGCCCCTTGTAGGTGATGTATCAATATTTAGCTTAATGTCTGAGGCTACATCGGATAACCCTTGCTTGAATCCTTTTGCTTGTGCCTTTAAGTTAGGGGTTATAGGTGTCTGTCTTTGAGTTTTAAGAACTTTTGATAGCATAGCATCAGTTATTCCACTAGGTATTTGAGAAACATTTTCTAACCCAGAGAATATAGTGTTGCCTAATGGGTTTCTTGATAAAGTGGTTTTAAAGTTACCTAGTAACGATAGGTTTCTAAGTGCTCTAATTTTATCGCCCATAGTAGCGGGTATTTTGTCTGCCAACATCTGATCTACTTGTGAAATTAATTTGATTCTTTCTTTTCCAGTAGCGTTTTGAGCTTCGGTCATATTGTCTATAATAAATTTAGCTTCATCGTCTGATAATTTAGGAAGTGTGCCATCAGCTTTCATTTTTGCATAAACAGAAGGCAATTCGTCCTCAATTTTTTTAGTAGCATTTTTAAGTATGTTGTGTGCGCTTACCAATTTCCCCTCAGGTGTACTTTTTTGTAGCATTACTATAGCTTGTATAGCTTGCCCTGATTTAGTTGCTTTTTCTGCAAATTCTTGAGCTAATAAATTCGCATTTGCAATATCAGTTTTACTGACTTGATGTAATAATGCAATAGCTTCTCCTGTATCACTTGCAGTTTCCAGAGCATCCTTTGTCTTGAAATTATTCAAAGTATCATCAAAATTGTTAGCTACATTTTTGATCGCATTGTTCCATGTTTCTTCATTAGTGATTGTTTTATAAGTAGATGGGTTATCCTTGAAGTACTGTTTCATATCACTAGGTAATTCAGAACGCATCAACGAATTGCTAATTGTTTTTCGTAGTTTTTCGCCTTCGGATAGTGTTAAGTTTCTCGAAACCGTTTGAGACAAATCAATTTGTTTTACCGGTTGTTCTGCTAAACTTGCAACATCTGCTTGATTTAACAATGGTGCTACTTGTGGTGATTGTGTAAGTTGGTCTACTTGTCTTAGCAAAGGTGGAGTTGTTTGTGCCGTTTCTTTTAAAGCTACATCTAAATCAATACCGGTTGACTCTTTGTAAAGTTCTTTTAACGCTTGTTCGTCACCTTCTGCCATTTTACCAAAAGCACCACCAAAATTATCCGCTCTCCATTTGTTAAAATCCTCTACAATTTGTTTTGGTGTTGTATCAAACTGCTTGTAATAATCTTCAATAGCCATATTACTAGCTAATTTTTCTTGTTCTTTCAAATAAGATTCTGCTGTAGTATCTGCTGATAGTCCTAATTCTTGTTGAATAGTTTTAGCTTTATCTGCAGGCAATTCTTTGACTGCTTTGTCAAATCCTTGTGGGTCAGCGTTTTTAAGTGCTTTAAAATATTCTGCAAATGCGCCTATGCCGAGATTAAACCCAACATCAATTAATCTATTAAATCCTATTTGTTCGATGGTATCTTTTCTAAGAATTTCTTGTGGTGTTTGGATAGCAGCATCAACAAATAAATCAGCTATTTGACCAGCTGTAAATTGCGCTACTTTTTCACCACCTAGTTTAGTTCCTAAGTTTTCAAAGAATTTAGTACCTCTAAGCGCATTACCAACTGTTGCATATAATGCAGCTTGTTTTCCTATTTCACCAGTAACTTGTCCAGCTTTGAATTGTTCTGGTCTATAAGTCTCTGCTGTTTGTTCTGCTTCGGTCAATTGTCTAGTTGGTTCAAATAATGGGCTGTCGCCAGATTTGTCAAATGTATATTCTAGCCCCTTTCTAATGCCACCGGTTAAAGACTCAGCAACGCCAGCTCTAAAAGGTGTTTCTGCCACAGATAACTTGTAACTTTCAATATACTTATCGTATTCAGGATCATTCTTGGTAGGTGGTACGAAGTTAGACGTATCATTTCTGTATTCGTCATACGTTCTAGCAATTTTTACCTTACGATTAAGTAATCCAGTTGTTTTGGTTCTAGGCTCACCTTCTAAGTTTCTACTTTGTTCCAGCATAGACTGAAACTCTTTTTCTCTGGCTTCTCTTTCTACTCTCTTTTGTTCGTTCTCTTCGAATCGTTGTCGAGACTTTTCTCTTGCATCTTCTACTGAATACCTGGACCTTTCGTTTTGTGCACCACTCCTACCACCACCCGTAATAAGTGGAGTAGGAGATTTAACAGGTGCTGACTCTATAGTTGATAGATAGTCTATATTTCGCTTGTAAGAAGGTGCTGACGTTTGAGGTGCGGTTGCAACAGTAGGTTTCACTTTTGGCGTTGCAGGCTCAATTGAATCTGATTTAATAAACATAGAGGTATCTAAGCCACTTGAATTTGTTGCTTTTTTAGTTTTGCCTTCAAACATGCTTAAATCAAACATATTATTCCCCCCTAAATGTATTAAAGAAACTGTCCTTTGTTGCTTTTAATTTGTTGGCTGATACCATTGAATCATAAGCTTCTTTGCCAAGTGTATTGATTATATTCTTAGCATTTGATGTGAGGAATTGACCAACTTGTTCTGCTGGATTATCCTTTACTTGTTCCCAAGTTGCCCATACATCGCCTTTTGTTATTTTAGGCGTAGAACTTCCAATCCTAGCTTCTTTCGCTCTGCTTAGGTTGAGTTTCTCTCTATCGAGTGCTGTCTGTACTTTTAATTTAAGAGCGTCGGTCGCCATTTCTCCCAATCCTATTCCTAAGATAGGAGATACATATTCATTTGCTCCGTTAGGTGATTTTTCCCACAATTTAAACGCTCTGTCATATTGCTCTAATGCCAATTCTTGATTACGCTCAATTTGTTCAGCGTTACTAGCTTCGATTCCAGCAATCTTTTGATTTCTAGCCATGATTAAGTATGGGATTAATGGGTCATTAGGGTTTACGGCTTGTCTACGTCTGATTTCAGCGTCGTAATCTTGACTGTATTGACCTATTGTTTGTAATTGTTGACTAAACGCGCTTTCTTGCGCTTGTTGTTCCGCTTGTTGAACTCCTAAGTCAAATTGTTGACCAGCCATTGTTCTTTGTCCGTCAAGTGTGCCAGTAAGTCCAGCAGTTTGGAAACGGTCTTGTCTTGCTATATCTTGATCTCTATTCTGTTGAGCTATTAAATTTTGAAGCAATTGAGCTTTTTGACCAGATACTATTTGAGCTTCTTGGAATCTGCCTTCATTTTCGAGTCTAGCTATCTCTGCATTGGCATCAGCAATTTGATTTTTTTCAGCTAAATTAATATTTGCAAGTCTATTTTCGCCAGCAGTTTGTGTTGCTAAAGCTTCGCTTCTACCTATGCCACCTCTATCGCCTAAGTTAGACGATCTTTCCAGTGCACTTCTTAGACTTTGAGCCTTTGCAACTTCTGATTGCGCTCTAAGCGGGTCGTATTGTTGTGGTGTACGTTCTATTAATTGCTTTTGCGCTCCTACAGACTCGTTAATGCGTTGTTTTAAAGCTGATAATAAGCTTTTAGTAGCTTCGCTGGATTGCTTTTGCAAGTTATCTTGAACTGTTGTTACTGGCTGAATAGGTTTGTCTTTAGAACTCAGCCCTTTAAGAGTGGCTACATCTTCAAAATTGCCAGCAGCAGTAGCTTCAGCGATTTGACTTTCAATAGTATTTTTTTTAGTTGTCTTTGGAAGTGAAGGTGATCTTCTTGAAAGTTCAGCCTTTATATCTCTTGTTGTTTGAGTATCAGCCCCAGAAGGCAACAACTTCAAATTTCTTTTAAGTTCATCAGTTGTTACTTCTTTAAATAAATTATTAGCCATTACTTCACCTCGTTTAATATTCTTATTCTCTCGTTTATTTGATAAACTAAATCAACTTTGCATGATTCGTCAAAATTGCCAAATATATTTTCTAATTTGGAAATGCCACTATCTCGCAAATTTTTAAGTTTTGTGATATCTGTTTGCTTCGCAATTATTCTTTCTAAAGCTTTTACACTCATTACCAAACACCCCCATCTTCCATGATAATATTTAAATACTTTTCTTCATTCAATTGCGATTCAGTAAGCTCTTCATCTAAAGTACTAATGCATTTTACAGGACATCCATTACATAAGTCTGTATACTCTGCCCTTAGTGCAACAATTAATTCAGTATTATCTAAATCAATAGCTTTTTGTAATTGACCATATACCTCTTGTTTTGCTGTTTCTCTTTGTTCGATTTCAATTTCTTCTTGCGTTGGTATTAATTTAGATTCACTATACTTTATGCCTTGCTTTGTTTCCTTGTCATAAAGTATAAAATCGTACAATCTATCAGGTATGTAGCCGGTTTCATTTAGTAGTTCATGTTGGATAATTTCCCATATTTCAGCACCTGTTTTTTTACCCTTAAAAATAACGTTCATAACTTCCCCTTTCTATGGTAACAATGTATAGTTTAAAGTTACACCAGACGTTCCTACTGCATATTGATGTTTAAAATTAAGAGAATTTTCAAATTTAAACATAGTTGCAAATGTAGGTGTATCTCTATTTGGTCCCACATCTACCGAATCTATTTCTATAGTAGCACCGTTATTCCCAGCAAAGCCACCATATAACCAACCTTTTCCTGTTACGTTTATAAGTGAATTGGTTGTTACTTTAATATTTCCACTAGCAACTGTTTTGGGTATAGCGATTTCAAAGTCATCACCTAAAACATAGTATATTTGCATTGTATTTAAGATATCATCATAATACGAAAAACCAGTTTCAAATCTTATCATTGCCATTATGTGATTAAACGCTTGATGTGGCGCACCATTACTGGCATCGCCTATTTGGTCAGATCCATCTACTACAAGTCTAAATTTAGGTGTCTGAAATGTTGGGTTGCAAATAGCTATAATCCATCCAGATCCTACAACACTAGTTCTTAAAGCTAATGTTGCGGCTTGTGGCGCACTGTAACTACTGGTAGGATTGTCCCACTCTTCCATAGGATTTGCCCCACCTTTAGGGGCATATATAAAAAAATCGTCTGACACACTCCACGTTAATGAGGTGGGCGTATTTTTCTTTATATCGCCTGCGTCGACATCAACAAACGCATCAGTATCAATGTTAAATTTTTTAACTGCTTTTGCTGTTTGACTATCTTCCGATATTGTAACAGCTCCTGTGTTTGTAAGCGATGGCGTAAACGGTAATATGTTTCCGTCTAAAGTCCTATCGAACTCTCCAAGTGTATCAAGTGTTATTGCATTTGCAGTTCCTGTTGATAATTTTGAAGCTCTGATAATGTTTGTATTTTCGTTAACTTCGTTAATTGCTACAACTGCACTATCTTTATTCGTGGTATCTAATGCAGATATATCTCCCAAATCATCAAATTTAGCAACGCCACCAGATTGCTTTTTCATTTCGGCTGCCATCTTTAATTCTGTTAATGTATTATCTGGTATTTCTCCTAAAACTATGTCGGTTATTGCGGTCCTGTTTTCTTCCAGCGCATCACCTACGTTGTCAGCTGTAATGCTTGCCGAATTATGACCAACTAAGTTAGATCCAGCATCGCCTAAAGTCTTAGACGTCAAGGCGCTTTGTGTATTTGAATATACTTCTTGTATTGAATCGTCTATCTGCTCTCTTATCGCATCTTCTGACGCTGGATTAGTAGGACTATAGACATAATCCGTTAATTTTTTTAATCGTGTTGAAAAACTCATATTTCCTCCTATTTTATTTGACGTTTAATTTGATATTGCCATCTCATAGAAGCAATGTTCATTGATTTTCCAGCTTCATTATTGGAAAATTCTACTGCGAAATACTCAATGTTTTTTAATGCTGGTCTTAGTGGCCATAAAAACAGCTTTGGCATGATTCCCCATGTAAATGTTGACCAATTGAACGTATCCCACGAAAAAGTACCAACCTCTATCGGCTCTGTCTCTATTTCTCCTGTTATGTCGTCATTAGTAAAATACTTCACTTCGTAGGTTGTTTTTCTATCACTTCTTACACCTATTATACCATTTGTGATAGTAAATTCATACAAACCGCTACCTACGAGTCTGAACGGATATCTGTACTTACCTTCATACCCTAACCCAAAATCGAAAAATTGACCTTCATCATATTCAGTGTAAAATTTCACTGTTTTTCCACTAGTTCTGTCAATGTAAAATAGCTCGTCTCCATCAGACGCAAAAGATTTAGCATTAATATTGTCAAAATACCACCAAGAAAGACGTTTCGCATTATCATCAGGGTTGCCAGTATCATAGTAAGGTGCTAAGAAATAATCCCATAAATACACCTTATCATTAACGCATAACCAATAGTTTCCGTCATGTTGAACCGAAGACGCTTCTATTATGTTTGATTCAAACAACAATTTAGGATCAACATTTCTGCTTATAGCGAATACGTTCCTCTGATTGCCTACGTTAGTAGACTGAATCACGCATACACCAAATTCACTTGATAGAAATACAGTATTATTGTTAACTGTTTCTATTGTATCAGGACAATCGCATCCGAACTTATCAGATACAGGGTAAGAATTAAATACCCCTATAGTACCATCAAAGTTGTAATCAACTGCGTATATCTCACGCTCTTTAATAATCATTAATGAGTTTTGTTGCTTGTTGAACCCTGTTATATTTTCATCAGTAAGCCCAACTATATTAAAGTTGTCATAAGGAAAGTATGTTGGATCAACCCCAACACTAGAAATCCCTGTCCAGTAATAAATACCAGTGCCGTTATTTCCAAAGAACAGCCTATTATCATTTTGACCACCAAAAGGCTTTACTGCCAAGCAATTAAGTATAGAATCTATATCCTCTTGATTTGTTTTGTATGCTGTTACAATCACGTTATTAGTTCCGCTTGCTGGTGCGACTGTAAAGGTGACAACTCCCGTTGTTCTGTTGACTGTAAAATCTACACCCTCAACTTTTGGCACTCCATTTACTAAGCATAATACAGTTGTTACATCTAAATCTAAATCAGTTAGCGTGTAAGCAGTAGAAGAACCATCACCATTAAATAAATTAGCAAAACCAGCACCTAACCTGTTGTATTGTTCGTTTAAATCTCCACCACCAGTAGGTAATCTATTAATAATTACACTTGGTATATACGGAACAACGTCACTCGCTGTTGTGCCATCCCATTGAACATAATTACCGACTTGTTTTAAATATATGTTTTCATTGTATTTAAATAGCTTTGATTCGGCATCATTTAAGCCTGTGAAGATTTCTGTTATAATACCAGTGCTAGGGTCTTGTTTGTAAAGCTTTGTGCCTGTGTGCTTAATTAAAAAGTCTTTGTATAGGTATCTGTAGATTGAATGCCCGATTGCTTCTGGTGATTCGTCTGTCTTTATAAAGTCTTGACCCCACCTCTTATCTAGTATGCCATCTTTGTACCACATATTAAGGCAATCGCTAGTCTTATCCTCTGGTAAGTCAAACTCAATATTAGCCAAGTCAAGCCCACCATCAAGGCGTGACTCTTTAGATGGCCAAAACTGTTGCTTTGGTATTACTGGCTGTGTTATCCTTGGTGCTATATAAGCCATAAGTACCTCCTACATTGCTGAAAACACTGTTTGAACAGCGTTAAAAGTCGGTTGCTCTAATTGTGTAATGTTTTGAATCTTCTCAATGTATATTGATCTAATCCAACTTGATAGTGCTGGGTTATCTGCTGCTGTTGCTAATGTTGCGCATTGCAAGCATACTACCTCAAATACTTTATCCTCTATGTCAAGTACTGTATCGTCAGGTGCGTTAGGTTCAATAGTTTCAGGATATTTAAAGTAATGTATATCGAACGATCCCTTGTCATAGTAATTCAATATAATTTTTCTGTTATTTTCCCATTTATGAGCCACATAAGCCTCGTAAACCCTTGGGTCAGACTTTAATATTACTGAATCGAACTCTAAGAAATTATCAGGCATATCATACGCCACATAAGCTGTGTATGTTGGCACATCATCAGTAGTTGGGAATGTGTATTCGTAAAACCCTGTATTTCTTATATTGTATGGATACAAGCCCAAAAATTCGATTGTAACAGTATCGGTAGAAATCGCTGGTATTAATACCTTATATGATGTAAATTGTCTTTTAAGCGTATTGTCTATGGTTTGTACTGGTGTTCCATTGACACTAATAGTGCACGTGCCTATATTATCCATTTCAAAGTAAGCAGATTGACAACCCACAAAGCTATACGTCTTAGGATTGTCGGGTAGTACTTGTATAATCTCAAACCCTCTTAAAAGTCCTAACATATTAGGCACTGGATATTGAGTTACTTGAAATACTTCTGGTATTTTAATAATTCCAGCCACATATTTTTGCGCTTTATCCAAGAAATAATTAAACTTATCTCTATAATCAGCATTTTTAGAGGGCGCAATGTCTGCACCCTTTTTAGTGGCTTCATCAAGTACTCTAAGAAAGAATTTTTGTGCATCTAGTTTAGTAGACATAATTATCCCTCCTGTTCCTCATACCATCTTAAATTACTTGCTATAATATTATCACCAGAACTTCCATTGGTGGCTACAAACCTATACACAGTGTTTTGCTTAAACACTATTTCATCTTCTGATTTTCCGCCAGCACCAACTCTTGTTTGGCCTATGCCAGTTGATCCAGGCAAGAAACTAGAAAAAGCTGGTAGTAAAGTTCCGCCATCTGTAAATGTAGGATTTTTAATAACGGCTGCAGTTGCTGTGTTGCTAGATGATCTGCTTCTATTATTCGCAACTAACTCTGTGCCTGTTTCAGCCGTTACTTCCGCATCTTCATATATAGCCGTGTCAACGCTATCAGCACTTGTAGTTATTCCAGCTAGTCTATAATGAATATATCCCGTTGACGGCGTAATAAAAGCGTATTCTACTGTATCTGTTGTCGCTACAGTAGTTTTGTCATAAGCACCAAACATAATTCCATTGTGAATATATGCATGATCGTTGTCAATTGTTTTTAATGCACCTGTAAAGCTTTCAAATGCCTTAAAAAATGCTACTGCTATACTATTCTGTAATGCCATAATTACACCTCCATGCCTAGTTCTTTTTTAATGTTACTTATTTTCTTGTTATGCCAGTGCTTTATCCCTTTAGATTTAGCAAGTTGTCTTAATTCATCATCAGATAGAATCTCTTTTACTTCGTCTGGGTTGATTTCTTCACCTTCCCAAGTGCAACCTGGTAATTTGTTTTGTAAAATGTGAATTATTTTAGGGTCATTTGTTTCTAACTCTCCATTTTCATCAAACTTACATACTGCATACCTATTAGTAGCCCCAGTTTGCTTGTGTTTGATAGTCTGAATCACAGTGTGATTTTGTCCATATTTAAACTTCATGTATTTACCTCCTAATAAAAAATAGTGGAGTCATTAAACCCCACTATTCTATTTTGTTTTATGCTATTTGATTAACCTACGTTTTCAATTACTTTAACGTAAGCTGCATGATCTGTTAACAATTTGTCACCAGCATTAGGTGTTAATGTTAACTCGATAGATCCATCTGCTTTCTTGCAATTAGCTGTGTCAACACAAATAACTGCTTCTGTGTTCTTCGTAACTGTGCCTGAGATAGTTTTACTATTCCACATTGCACCCGATCCGAATGAATAAGCAATGTCGCCAACCGCTGCTGCTCCTGCGCCACCGATGATAATCAACATATTTTCTTCTGTGTTCTCAAGAGTGAATACCTCTGCTAGACCGTCTGTGTCTGCTGTTGCAGCATTTGACGTAACTGTGGTAATCTCGTTTCTATCAGTAATTTTTGATTCTACTACTGTAACACTCATATTGTACCTCCTAATATAGAAGGGGCAAAGCCCCTATTGATTTTAGATTTCTGTTTCAGCTCCGTAAGTTGCAGCACCTGTAACTAATTCTTGATCCTTTATAACTTTAGCGCCAAAGTTGTGTAACCCTCTTACTAAGTCGTCGAATGTATTAATAGCTCTTAGCGTTTCAGTCTCGTTGATTTGGTCTGCAAATGCCATTGCCATTCCTGAACCAGCCATAATATGAGAAATCGGAGTTGCTTCTGTTCCTGTGTTGATAACTTGGTTAGTTACATAGATATCAAAACCTAATGTATTACACCACATCATACCACCTTTACCCTTGATGCCTTCATTAATACTGAACTTAACGCCAGCTAGTTCAAGTTTTAACTGCATCCAAGGCGGAATAGTCATCCACATATCAGAAACGTCAACGTCTGATTCTGCTAATTTTTGCTTAAATGCACCAATCCAAGATAGTACATTTACACTTGTAATAGTTGCAGCAGTTACTGTTTTACCAGCATCTACATACAGTCCCATAATATAAGTATCACATGCTTGTGCTAACTTATAAGCTGCTCTTTGAGCTTGCGAGCCTTTGGTATCCATTGACGCTTGCGCTGCTTCAATATCGCCTACTTTAAATGCAAAGGCATCAGCTTGATCTACTAATAATGTAACTCTTGAATCTTCTAACGCTTCATACGTAATGTCTGCGCCAGTGTAACTGAAAATTGTAGGGTCTGCTAGTCCATTAAAGTAAACAGCGTCACCTTGCTTCTTGATTTCTCCTGTGTACTGAGTGTTACATACTTTCTTTGCTACTAATTTAGATTCTAATGTTCTTAAAATCGTTGCTGCCCATACTTTAGGTGCAAAATTTTTAGTACTCATTTAGTTCCCCTTTACCATGATTTCATGGATTTCATTATGAGGTCATAATTGTCATTTACCTCTTGTTGAGTCATAGCTTCAACTTGTGCTTCGGTAATGAATGAATTAGTCTCCCCTGTGTCTGATAAAGCACCAGGTGTAGAAGTGCCATTTGCTTCTATCTGCTTTATCGTGTCTTGTTGTATTTTGTCTCTATCTTTTTGAATAATTGATTGTTTGTTTGCTAAAAAATACGCTTCTGAAAGAGTCATGCCCTTCTCTACATATTTGATAACGTTGTCAGAATTATCAAGTTTTGCGATATCGTCTAGGCTAGTTATGTTTTCGTCTATACCTAAATCATTTAAATCGCTATTAAGTTCCTCTAATTGGCTCTTGACATAGGTAGCTTCTCTACTTTTTTTAAGTTCTTGATAGTCAGGGTCGTTTTCCTTTAATTGTGCGTACACATCATTAGGATCGACTTCTCCATCCTTTAAACTTTCAAGTAGTTCAGTTTCCTTCTGCTTGGCAATTGCCTTGTCATAGTCAGCCTTAGTGTGAATACCGTGTGATTCGCCATATTGATCAGATATGAACTTGTCAATAGCATCCTTTTCAGCTTTCTTTCTGACTTCTGCAAACTTAGAGTTCTCTTCTGGACTTTGCTTCACTTCTTCCGTGGTAGACGCGACTTCTACCTCTTCGCTTTCAGTAGGTTCAACAACTTCCTGTCCAGTTTCCACTACTTCTGTAGCTTCTTCTGTTGTTTGAGGATCTACGACTTCCTCCGTTACTGCGTTATCAGCAATTTGATTTTTCATAATAATTCTCCTTTTTAATAGATGTTTCTATTTAAATTTATTATACTACTAATATTTACTTAGTGCAAAATATTTTGCCATTACTCTTTGATGATAGCTTCTTGGTAAGTGAATTTAAACATATAACCATTGTCACATTCTTGCGAACCATCGCAATTCACAGTACCTAATACTTTGTTATTGTCGCTAGCATCAATAAACTCTATTTTGCATATCACTTGGTCATTTATTGTCACGTTATCCATTGCTCCTCCTAATAATCTACACTTTGTATGATAGCCGAATCCCTTTTGGCTACGTGTTCAGGGT
>Ga0193959_1000081_pt1 | contig 38927 bp, 38 predicted proteins | sample FB_2_MG_FD_140333 | JGI IMG/M metagenome (GOLD analysis project Ga0193959, IMG submission 140333) | Microbial mat bacterial communities from the Broadkill River, Lewes, Delaware, United States - FB_2_MG | ecosystem: Environmental > Aquatic > Freshwater > River > Microbial mats | place: USA... | reverse complement strand
CTGATAGCTTAAAATCTAATAACATCAATTATTATGAATTAGATGAAAATGTAGCTTAGAGTTATAAATTTAAAAGAGAATTACTATTTTTTAATTTCTGTCTTGACAATTTGGGGTATTATATTATTGTAACAATTAAATCAAGAAAAACAACTTCATCTCAATTGCTACATCGACTCACATCATACTCAAAGCAACATAAGCTATATAGAGCTTTAAAAGAGTTTGGTAAAATCATCAAAACATATTTTTTACTTACTTATATCGATGATGTAGAGCCTAGACAAAAAATTGAAAAGCAACTCAATAAAGTTGAAAATTCTAATAAATTCTCAAAGGCAGTATTCTTTGGGAATAACTCAGAGTTTCAAGTTGCAACAATAGAAGAGCAAAACATAGCTAATAATTGCAAAAGATTAATTCAAAACTCTATCATACTTTGGAATTATCTCTATATAAGTAAAAAGATTGAAAATGCAAATAGTGATGAAGAGCAAGAAGAAATAACGAAATCTGTCAAAAATAGTTCAATTGTTCACTGGAGTCATATTAACTTTTATGGAGAGTATGACTTTACAAATAGGAAAAAGTTAAAATTTGATTTATAGGCATAAATGTTTTCAATATACATAAGTGTCAAAAAATTTAAAAAAGTAGCTTATAACTCAAATTTGGAAGCCATTTCTTTCTGACATAGATAATTTAAGCTATATTTAAAGCAGGTGGGTAAAAAAAAGGCTTTATGTAAAGGTACCCAAAAACTAAAAAAATAGATATGAAGTTTATTAGTATTATTGCAATATTTCTTCTTTTAAAAATTCTCTTAAAAACTCACTATTTTGCTCTATAGAAAAATCTTTTACAAAGTTAACATAATCAGCGTTTGTAGTTCCTTTTCGTGATTTTTCTAATAATAAATTATAGTTTTTGGTAAGCAATCTATGCTCTATTTTATAGTTTAATATATGTTCTAATTTTAAATTAGGGCTATATTTAAAAACTCCATTTAGGCTTAAATACCAAGGAGAGCCAAAAACTAAAGCATTTTTTCCACCACTAATAGCTTCCCAGCCGACAGTTCCTGTGATAGTTGAGATAAATTTTGCCTTGCTCATAAGTTCGTAAGTACTAATATCGCTTGAGAGATATAGAGTATTTGGAATCTGTTTTAATCTAGCAAAAAAATACTCATCTCTTTGGTAAAAAATCTGTTGAGGGTGGTCTTTTACATAGATATACCAATCATTTGGTAAAAGGGTAGAGAGTTGCTCAATTGCTAAAATTTGGTCATTGTAGATTTTTCCTAGAGTTGATGTGTGAAGCTCTGGTTGTAGATGCAGGGCAAAATAGACAAATTTTTTATCAAAATTGACTTTAGTTACAGCACTTTTCAGATGTTTTTTGTAGTTTTGACACTTATTAAAACTAGAGATAATATCGGCTAAACTTGTGTGTTGGCGTCTGTTAAAGAGCATTTTAGAAAAACGGCTTAACATATTTACAAAACATCTATGTCTGCGATTCTCAACTTTAGCCCCCTTTTTTACAACGCTATCTTTTTTAAACTGTTTCTCTACATCTCTAGTTATACTTTTTTTAGATTCTATCGCTTCAAATTTTCCAAAATCCTCAATATCATAGATATAAAAAAATCTATCAGCAAAGAGTGGATTATTATAAAATAGGATAGTTTTGATATTTAACTCTTTTGCTACTAAGTAGACTAAATAATCGATTCCATTGTGTGGAATATTTGTAAAAAGAATATAATCTATTTTTTGATTGAGTTTTGAAAAGACAAAATTGTAAAGCAAGGCAAACATATTCACAAGCTCACTATAACTTTTACCTTGAGTTACTCTAATTCTTGCGTAAGTATCGAGAAAAAAAGATATATTTTTATAAACTCTCTCATAAGTTTCATCTTTTGGCATAAATGGAGCTTTTTGAGCCTCCTCTATCTCTTTATCATCTTTTGGGTTTTTAAAAAACCAGTGAATTAGATTTATTTTTTGCTCTTTTTGCAACCTCTCTATTAAATCGAAAAAAAGATAACTAGTTCCAACCATAACTATATTTTTCATAAACTATCCTATATATTCTATTTTAAATTTTGGAAAAATAGCTCTAAATTAAACTCTTTTAATTGATTAAAATTCTCATTTAAGAAATCGAAATTAGATTCATCTATTGAAACTCTTTTCAGTAGTTTTTTAGCAATTAGATTCTCTATTATGGTTTTTGAATCACTACTTAAGCTATGGTTTTTTGGATAGAGGCTAAAAGTAGGTTTTTTACTATTTATACTATCGCTTATCATCGATGAGCTATCCTCTGTTACAAAAATCTTTTTAGAGTTTTCAAAAAAAGAGGCTATTGTGTTTTGTGGATTTTGATTGTAATTTACAAAATATTCGATATTCTCTATTGAATCTTGAAGTAGTTTTTCATTTTGGCTTCTAGGTGAAGTTGTGATAAGCCATTTTATATTATCTCTTTTTGAGATTTGATTCAAAAGTTTGGCTAAATTCAAAATATCACTTCTATTATATTTATAATCTGAACTATCTCCACCAAAGAGCAAAGTATAGTAAGTTTGATTTTTGTCTAAATTTAGATTCTCTATCGATTTTTTGTGAATCGATGGAATTGCATCTAAAAGGATTTGATTTGGTAGTTTTAAATCAAGTGTTGTAAAAATATAGTCAAAATATTTAGAATCAACTCCTCTAGGTTTGCCTAAGTAGATATTTTTGCAGTTAAAAATATTTTTTAGCCAAATGTTTAGATATTCGGTATCTTTTCCACTAGAGATTATCAAATCTACTTTTGAGATTTTTTTATCTACTTTATAGAAAAGATTTAAAAATTTTATAGATTTAAAAATATAGAATCGAAATATAAATCGCAAAAAGCTTTTGCTCTTTTTTGCTTTGATGTTTAGAATCTCATAATTTAAATTTTGTGCTAAAGCTTTTGATTGGTTAAAGTGACCAACTTTTCCATCATTTAAGAGTAAAACTCTCATAAAATCTCTTTATAGAGTGAAATTGTCTGCTCTATCATAGAATTAAAAGTTAAATTCTCTTTTGCATTTTTAAAACTCTCTTTAAAATCACTCTGCATACTATTTTGATTCTCTATCGCATAGTTTAACTTATCAGTGATATTCTCTGAATCTATAATATATTTATCTCCGATAAACTCTTTAATATCGGCTACATCTGTACTTAAAAGTGGAGTATTTAAAAGAAGTGATTCTAAAAATACATAGGAGAATCCCTCTCGCTCTGAAGAGATAATTGAGCAGTTGCTATTGGCTAAAATTTTATAAATATCATCTCTGTAATCTGTCTCTATAACTATATTTTGCTCTAGTTTTAATCTTTTTATAAGCTCTTTTAGTTTCGATTCTTGTGAGCCTTGACCGATGATTAAGAGTTTGGCATCTATATTTTTAAACGATTCTATAAGCCATTCGTAACCCTTTACAACTTCTAATCGACCAATCGAGACAAATATAAATCCATCTAAATTAAACTGCTCTTTTAGATAGTTACTTCTTTTTATCGATTCGATATTTAATCCATTGTAGATTACTCTTTTGTTAGGATTTTTTATATTTTTAGAGATTCTCTTTGAGACAGTAATAGCAAAATCACACTTATCAAAAGCTTTTACATTTCGTTTTTGGCTATGAAGTGAGCCTATAATTTTTGAATCTAAAAAAGGTTTTAATTTTGTAACAATTGATGTAGCTTTGTTGGCTTGGCAGTGAATAATATCAGCTTTTTGGTTTTTTAAGATTTTTAAAATTCTAAAGAGCATAAAAGGATTGTTTCGGCTAGGTGAAAAGTCAAAAGAGATAAAATTGACTCTTTTATCGATAGATTTTTTAAATCTCTTATCAGCAATTGCTATAAGTTCTACTTTGCTAGATAGGGAGTTGCAAAGCTCTATAAAGTGTTTCTCAAGTCCACCATCTTCACTAGAGGCTAAAACTTGAATAACTCTCACTTAAAAAGACCTCTTTTACCATTTTTCATTTTTAAGATAAATGCTAAAAAGTTATCTTTTCCACGAATTGTTAATCGTTTAAGCATAAATGGATTCTCTTTTGTTATGTCAGAGATACCTGCATTTGTAGTTACTGCAGAGGTAAAGCCAAGCTCTTTCACGATTTTGTGGTCGTTGTCTTTGTAGATTCCAAATGGGTAAGCAAAAGTTTTACACTCTATTTTAAACTCTTCCTCTATCGCTTTTTTCGATTCCTCTATCTCTTCTCTAGTTTTGCCTAGTGTTAGTTTTTGAAAATTCAAATGATTTAGAGTGTGTGCTCCAATCTCAATTAATCCCGATTCTAACATCTGTTTAATCTGCTCATTTTGGAGTTTTGGCTCATCTACAAGCTCATTTGTTAAGTTTTTAGCTCTTCTATGAATCGACCAATTATTATTTTCTCTATTTATTATCAGATATATTGTAGCTTTAAAGCCATATTTTCTTAAAATTGGAAATGCTTTTATAAAATTATCCTCATATCCATCATCAAAAGTTATTACGACAGATCTTCTTGGTACTTTTTTTAATTTAACTAATTCTGACATAGTAAAAGATGTGAAGTTATTATCTTTTAAATATTTTATCTGTCTCTCAAAATCTACTGGTGAGACTCTAAGTGAGTTAAATTTAGCTCCATCTTTTTTATAAGCTATCATGTGATACATCAAAATACGAGGTTTTGAGTAATCTATCGTGGGCAAAAACCAAGCGTATCTAAATGAGTAGTAGATTATTATTAATAAAAGAAGAGTTAAGAGAGTTAGCAATTGAGTAATCCTTTGTATAGATTGATATTATCCCTCACCATCTTATCTAGTGAAAAGTTTTTTTCTATGTGAGGTTTTAAATTTTTATTTAGTTTTGAAATTTCCAAAATATATTTTACAAGCTCTAGCTCATTTGATGGAGTAAATAGAAAACCATTCTCTCCATCGATTATAATATCTTTTACACCACCATGATTTGTTGCAATAGCTGGGGTATTTAGTGCTAATGCTTCTGCTATGCTTCGACCAAAGCTCTCTGGCTTTTTACTACAAGAGATTATAACATCGCTTAGGCTATATATTTCAGCAATTTTTCGTTGACTTCCTGTAAAAATTATATCATTTTCTAACTTTAGATTCTTTACTAAATTAGTTAACTTTTTAAAATATTTCTCTTTATCTGCTCTAACACTACCAACTATTAAGGCTTTTATTTTGATTCTCTCTTTTACTAAAGCGATAGCCTTTATAAAAGTTTCTATATCTTTTAGCTGTGTAATTCGCCCAACAACAGAGGCTATAAAGTAGTTATTTAAATTATATTTCTCTTTGAACTCTTTGATAAACTCTCTATCTAAACTCTCTTGATTAAATTTTGTAAAATCGACACCTCTAGGAATTATCGATATTTTTTTATCTTCTGTATTGTAGTTTTTTTGAATATACTCTTTTATCGAGCCACTTACACAGATTATCCTATCAGCATTTGTCATTATTTTAGAATAGAGACTTACACTATTAAAACCGTGAACAGTTGATACAGTTTTTATTTTTAATTTCTTATTTGCAAAAAAGAGAAGCCAAGCGGGGACTCTGCTTCTAAAGTGCAGAATATCGGGTTTTAACTCTTTTAACAGTTTTTTTAATTTATAGATTCTATATGGAGCTGTAAAGATGTTTTTAGAGGCGATGTCGAGTTTTATATGCTCTCCACCATTTTTGATTATCTCATCTACAAGCTTTCCACCATTGCTAATTACAATGCTATTGATTGAGTTTTTGCTAAATTCTCGATTTAACTCTAAAACACCTCGCTCAACACCACCCTCATTTAACTCTGGTAGAAGTTGTATAATTCTCATATATCTAAAATCAAAAGCTATTAATCTTCAAACTTCATAGATAAATCGAGCCAAGTTGCTTGATGGATTAAACTACCTGAACTTATCGCATCAACGCCACTCTTAGCGTAATCTACAATATTCTCTAGTGTTATATTTCCACTAGCTTCTAGCATAACATTTGGATAGTTTTTATCTCTATAATCAACTATCTCTTTTACCTGCTCTGGTGAGAGGTTATCACACATAATAATATCAACATCAGCTTCAAATGCCTCTTTTGCTAGAGTAAAGTTATCACACTCTATCTCGATTCTTGAAGTGAAAGTTATATTATCTCTAGCTACTTTAACAAATTCAGCTAAATTATCTATCGCTTTTAAGTGAGTATCTTTTATCATCAAACAGGTATCTAGTCCCATTCTATGATTCATTCCTCCACCATTTTTAACAGAGTATTTCTCAAATTTTCTAAGTGCTGGTCTAGTTTTTCTAGTATCTAGCAGTTTTGTATTAAATCCAGCTAATTTATCTTTATATCTTTTAGTATTAGTTGCAATACCACTTGAGTGTTGAAGTAGATTTAAGAAACTTCTCTCAGCACTAAGTAGGGCATTTACTTCGCCATCTAATAGGGCAATTACATCACCTTTTTTAAAAGACTCTCTATCTTCTATTAGAAAACTAGCTTTAAAATTTAAAAGATTAGCAACTTCTCTAGCATATATTACACCAGAGAGAACACCATCAGATTTTGCAACAATTCTAGCTTGTAATTCTTTTTTAGGAGCTAAATCAAAAAATAGATCCCCTCTTCCAATATCCTCTAAAACAACCTCTCTAACAAACTCTTTAATTCCTAACATATTTCAAGCATCCTATTTAAAGCAATTTTTGCCCATTTGGCAGTCTCTTCATCGATTAACATTTCGTTTATTGGCTCATTTTTCTCAATTGATTCTAAAACATTTACTAAATCTTCAAGTCCAGTCTCATTCATAGTTGGACACTCTGGCTTAGTTGAGCTAAGAACAAATGTATTTTTTTCTCTTAATCTATTAACTAAATTATACTCTGTTCCAATAGCGACTTTTTGATTAATATCAAGCTCTTTTACAAATTTGATAATTTGGCTAGTTGAGCCTACAAAGTCAGCTTTTTGTACTACATCAACTCTACACTCAGGGTGAACAGCTACTATAATATCTCTATATCTATCTTTGTAAAAATCTATATCTTCAGGAGTAAAAAGTTGATGAACTGAACAAAATCCATCATAGCAGATAACATCAAACTCGCTTGGGTCTTGCCCATCGCCTAAAACACAAGATTTTAGATTCATCATATTTGATAAGTTTTGTCCTAGACACTTATCAGGTACAAAAAGAATCTTTTTATTCTCAGCTAACGCTTTATCCATAATAATTTTTGCATTTGAGCTAGTACAAACTACTCCACCCATCTTTGCAACTTCAGCTTTTACTTCAGCATTTGAGTTGATATATGTAATAGGTAAGATATTCTTTTTTTTGATTCCAGAATCTTCTATCTTTTTGACACTATCCCTAAAGTAGTCTCTATCAATCATTTTTGCCATAGAACAACATGCAATTCTTGGCATCAAAACTCTCTTTTTAGGGCTTAGTATTTTGACGCTTTGTCCCATAAACCCAACTCCGCAAAAGATTAAAAACTCTTTTTCATCTTTTGTAGCTTTTTTTGCAAGTTCAAAGCTATCGCCAGTAATATCAGCTACATTAAACACTTCATCTCGTTGATAGAAGTGTGCAGCGATTGTTACATTTAATTTCTCTTTTAATTCTAAAACTCTCTCTAACAAGTTAAAATCCTTATAATTGTTAGCTTGTGTAAAATATGCTATTGGTTTAAGATGGAAAATTATACTTATATTATCTTAAACGCATTATAACAAAATATTAGATACAATTCGCCAAGATATTTTTATTTAAAATTTATAAAAAAACAGGGTAATTAATATGGAATTTTTCACTAACATAAATATTATATTCTATTTGGTAGCGTATTTAATCGGGGCTATTCCGTTTGGGCTTATTTTAGCCAAATTTATCGCTAAAGTTGATATAAAAAGTGAAGGTAGTAAGTCAATTGGGGCTACAAATGTACTTAGAGTTGTATCTCAAAAAGATGCTAAACTTGGTAAAAAACTCTCTATCGCAACGCTTGTTTTAGATGCTTTAAAAGGGATAGTTATCCTTTTAGTTGCAACTATTATGAATATGCCAACAGAGACACTCTGGGCGATTGCAGTTTTAAGTGTACTTGGCCACTGTTATAGTCCTTATTTGATGTTTGAAGGCGGTAAAGGGGTTGCTACTAGTTTGGGTGTATTTCTATTTTTACTACCAATTCAGACACTAATAGCTCTTGTTATTTGGGCTGGAATGATTAAATTTACAAAAATCTCATCTCTAAGCTCACTAAGCTCTGCCCTAGCTCTTGGAGTTAGTAGTTATTTTTTGACAACGGGTAATTTAGAGGCGATTGGCTCATCTTCTCCAGTGTTTTTGATTATTTTTATTGTCTTTTATAAGCATATTCCAAATATTGTAAAATTGATAAGAGGAAAGGAGAGTAGTTTCGCATGAAAATTTATATAAATGATTTAGAGGTTAATTGTGTTATTGGTGTTTTTGAGTATGAGAGAATTAGAGAGCAGAAAGTTATAGTTGATTTTGAGTGTGAGTATAGTTTTGATGGAACTTTTTTAGATTATAGTGATATTGCTAATTTTATAAAAAGTGATATTATAGAATCTTCTTATTATACATTAGAAGAGGGTATAATCGAAATTGCTAAAAAATTAAAAATTAAATTTTCTGAAATAGAAAAGATGAAATTAAAAATATCTAAACCAATGGCTGTAAAAGGGGCTTTAGTGGCTGTCGAGGAAGTTTTCTAAAAGTTTTTTTAAAAAATCTTTAAAATTTCCTAAAAATGTGTTATAATTTCCTTAAACTATCATAAAAGGGAACCTATGAGAATTTTGATTATAGAAGATGAGATAACACTTAATAAAACTTTAGCAGAGGGATTAAACGAGTTTGGCTACCAAACAGATGTAGCTGAAAATCTAAAAGACGCTGAATATTACATAAGTATAAGAAATTATGACTTAGTTTTAGCTGATTGGATGTTACCAGATGGAAAAGGTATCGATTTAATTGGTGGAATTAAGCAAAAATCTCCTAGAACAGCTGTTGTTGTCCTATCAGCTAGAGATGATAAAGAGAGTGAAATAGAAGCTCTAAAATCTGGTGCTGATGATTATATTAAAAAACCATTTGATTTTGATGTATTAATTGCAAGAATTGAAGCTAGACTTAGATTTGGTGGAACAAATGTGATTGAAATTGGTGATTTAGTTATTAATCCTGATGAGGAGAAAATCACTTATAAAGGTACTGAAATTGAGCTTAAAGGTAAGCCTTTTGAAGTATTAACACACTTAGCTAGACATAGAGACCAAATTGTATCAAAAGAGCAACTACTAGATGCTATCTGGGAAGAGCCAGAGCTTGTTACTCCAAATGTAATTGAAGTTGCAATTAATCAAATTAGACAAAAAATGGACAAACCACTAAATATCTCAACTGTTGAGACTATTAGAAGAAGAGGTTATAGGTTTTGTTATCCAAAAGGAGTATAAGAAGAGAGTTTATAGCTCAATTAGTCATAGCACTTGCTGTACTAATAGCTATCTTTTCTCTAATTCTCTACGGATATATAAAAAATGAGATACTCTCTGATAAAAAATATGAACTCCTTTTAGATATAAAACAGTTATCATCTGATATAAAATCAAATTCGAAAAATAGTTTTTTGTCAATTTTAGATTCAAAATCGAAATCTATAAAGTATTTAGAGTTTGAAAAAGAGAGTAAGAGTTTTATGAAAATTCTATATCCATATAAAAATCAAACACTAGAGTATAAAACAGAGATAACCCACACAAAACGGCTAATATCAAAAATATTTAACGCTATTTTAATAATCAATTTTGTCAGTTTAGTTGTCGTAGTAATATACGCTTTTATAGTTTCTGAAATTATGCTAAAACCTATCTTTTTCTTATCAAAAAGAGTGACTAAATTAAATAAAAACTTAATTGACAAAATCGATTTAAATTCACTTCCTGTAGAGTTTGTACCACTTGGAAAGTCTCTAAATAGCTTTATAGGCAGAATGAGACTCTTTACTAAATATCAAAAAGAGCTTTTTATTGGGACTGCTCATGAGCTTAATACCCCTTTAACTGTTATCAAATCAAAAAGTCAATTGGCTCTGAAAAAAGAGCAAGATGCAGAAAAATATCGAGAGATTATAGAGACAAATATCGATTCTGTAGATTATATGAGTAGTATGATAAAATCTATTTTACAAATTGGTAGGGAGGAGTTAGCACAGCTAGAGAATTCTCAATATTTAGATATTATAGATTTAATTAATAAAAAAGCTCAAACACTCTTGATTATCTCAAAAAAAGATATTAGAAATTTAGTTTTTGATATTGATGAGAGACCATTTTTCACACACCTACAACCGACTCTCTTTATACATATTTTAAAAAATCTAGTTGATAATGCTATTAAATTCTCAAAAAAAGATACAGATGTCACTGTTAGAATCTATAGACTTTGTGAAAAACGATTGAAGATAGAGGTTATAAATGAAGGCTCAATAAATAATGAAAAACTGGACTTTTTTGCCCCTTTTGCAAGAGATGGTGAAAATGCAGGGTTTGGATTGGGGCTTTTTTTAGCTAAGAGTGCATCAGATGCTATTGGAACAAAAATATCTCTCAAAAATGATAATAAAAAATCTTTAGTAATCGCCTCTTTTGAGCTTGTAAATAGTAAAAAAACTAAATAGAGTTTTTTCATTTAAATAAAAAATAAGTTTTTTTAGTATATAAAGGTAAGCTAATTTTTAATAAGGGGTAATTATGTCATTACTAATTAATAATGAGTGTATAGCCTGTGACGCATGTAGAGAAGAGTGTCCAAGTGAGGCGATAGAAGAGGGCGATCCAATCTATATGATAGATCCAGATAGATGCGTAGAGTGTTTTGGGTTTTATGACGAACCAGCTTGTATTGGTGTCTGTCCAGTTGATTGTATTGTTCCAGATAAGGATAATGCTGAGAGTATTGAAGAGTTAAAAGTTAAATTAAAACAGATTCAAAGTGAATATTAATAGATGTCTAAGATAACAGCTGTAATTGATATTGGTTCGAACTCTGCTAGAATGGCTATTTTTGAGCGAACTAGCAGATTTGGTTTTCATCTTGTAAAAGAGATTAAATCTAGAGTTAGAATTAGTGAAGATACTTATAAAAACGATGGATATTTACAACCAGTTCCAATGGAGAGGGCTTTTAATGCTTTAAGAGAGTTTTTGGTTTTAGCAAAACAGCTCAAAGCCAGAAAAATTCTCTGTGTGGCTACTTCTGCTACTCGTGATGCTCCAAATCGCTTAGATTTTATAAATAGAGTAAAGAGAGAGTTAAAGTTAAATATAAAAGTTATTGATGGTGAAAAAGAGGCACTCTTTGGTGCAGTCTCAGCTTTGAATCTACTAGATATAAAAAATGCAATTACAATTGATGTTGGTGGTGGTTCAACTGAGTGTGCTATTATCAAAGATGGAAAAATCGAGAAATTAATCTCTTTAAAACTTGGAACAATAAGATTAAAAGAGCTTTTTTTTGATAAGAAAGCTTCAATTGATGAGATAAAAGAGTTTATTAACCAAGAGTTAAAGAGGTTAAGTGATGATTTTAAGAGTGATTGCGTAATTGGTATTGGTGGGACTGTTAGAGCAATATCAAAATCATTTATGAAAACATATAAGTATCCGCTTAACTCTATTCATGGGTTTGAGTATGATTTAGAGAAAGAGCGAGATAGAATAGAAAAAATTATAAAATCTGAAACTGCTGATTTGTGTGATTTAAATATCAAAAAAGATAGAGTTGATACAATCAGAGAGGGTGCATTAATCTTTTCTATGTTGACAGATATGTTTGAAGCTAAAAGGGTTATTACAGCTGGTGCTGGTGTTAGAGAGGGTGTTTTTTTAAACGATTTACTTAGAAACTCTAATCGAAAGTTTCCAGAGAATTTTAATCTCTCTGTAAATAGTCTACTTGATAGATTTGTTAGAAGTGAGTACCAGAGAGTCTCAAATCATAATCAAAAACTAGCATTAGAGCTTTTTGATAAACTGAAGCCTTTGCATAATTTAGATGAGAGTTTTAAAAAGCATATTAGATATGCAATAAAGCTTGTGAGAGTTGGAAATAGGCTTAGTTTCTACAATGCAAGTAGAGATAGTAGCTACTTTATTTTATCGAATCTAACTTACGGATTTTCACATAGAGATAGAGTTTTAATATCAACACTTATTAAATTTGCTGAGAAAAAACTTCCAAAAGAGAGTGATATTAGAGAGTTTAAAGATATTTTACCTCAAGTAGAATCTATCAGATGGCTTAGTTTTATAATTATTTTAGCTGAGAGTATAAATGCTGATTTATCAAATAAAAAAGTAGAGTTTGAGATTGTTGATAAAGCTATTTCAATAAAATCAAAAGCCTCTCTCTATTTAGCAAAAGAGAGTATAAAAGTGATAGAGAAACCAGCATCTATTGTTGTTGATTTTAAAGATTTAGGTTAGAGTTGATAGCCTACTTAGAGTATTTTTTTGCTAAATTTTTAATTTTATTTAGCACTTTACTGCCTAAGAGGGCTATCTTCTCTCTATTTAAAAATTTATCGATTTTACTATTTTTTCTTGATAAAAAGAGAAAAAAATTAACTATAAATAATTTAAAAAATCTATATCCCCAAAAAGATGAAAAATCTCTTTTAAAAATCGCAAAAGAGGTCTATATAGAGACTTCAAAGACACTATCTGAATCGGTTTTAATTTTGACAAATAGAGTTTCTAAAGAGAAATTAATTGAATCGATTGATGATTCTGATATGAAAAAAGTGACAATTAAAAAAGATAGAGCTACTATTTTAATAGCTGGACACTTTGGTGCTTGGGAGATGTTGCCTCACTACTTTGCAATAAAAGGATATGAGCCAAATGTGATAGCTAGAGAGGGAAATAACTCTCTAATTGAGCAAAACATCACACTTCCAACAAGAAGCAGATTTGGCACAAAAACTATCTATAAAAAGAGAGCTGGAGTTAGTGTCTTGAAAGCTCTTAAAAACTCTGAAGTGGTAGGAATTTTGATTGACCAAAAAGCTGGAGCAAAAAATGGAGTTTTGACAGATTTTTTTGGTAAAAAGTGTTATAGCACAAAGTTAGTTGCTAACTTAAAGCTTAAATTAGATATTGATATTCATGCTGTATTTATGGCTAGAGAGGCAGATGGATTAAAGCTTATAGTATCTGAAAATATAGATTATAGAGCCGATGAAGTTGATAGTAAAGATAAAAAAATAGAACTTATGAGTGAGAACTATAATCGATACATGGAAGAGGCTATAAAAAAGTATCCCACACAGTGGTTCTGGATGCACAATCGCTGGAAACTCTAATCTATTGCAGTATCATTAACACTTTTGAGCTTTTCTCTTTTTATCATTTTTTAAACTGTTTTTATTTAAAAGCATAATTTTTCCTAATTAAATATCTATATTTAAAATTCTATTTAATTAGAGTAAATGGGGAGTTAACTTATAGTTAATAGTTGTAAATAAAAAAGATTGTAAATTTTTAAGATTCTTCACTCTCTATAAGTTCAATTATCTCACTTTTCACATATAGCAGATTCTTATAAATATCTTTTAAATCATCTATCTTTGTACTATCAAAATTTTGGCTAACATAGTAGATATATTTATGTCTCTCTAGTCTCTCTAAAATGACAAAGTTCCAAATAGCACCAACTATATAAGCTCCTTTGATACTTTTAAAGTTATTTAACTCAACAGCACTAATTAGCTCAGCTAATAGTTGTGGTTCAGGGTTTGAAAACTCTAAATCTCTTTTAAACTCTTGAATAAAAAAGTAGGGCTTTTCACTATCTTTTAAGCCTTTTGATATGACAAAATCAACTTCACCATTTAATATAAAATTATCAGTTTTATAAGTTAATTTTTCATTGTAAAAATCTCTAAATTCATAATCATATGATAAAAAATCTATTTTAGAGAAAATTTGACTTAAAAAATGAATTTTTAAATCCTCTTCTTTATAGTATTTAAGTAGAGGCTCAACTTTTTTAAGTAAATTAAATAAAAAAGAATCTATATCTGAATTTACCTCAATACCACTATTAAACCAATTATCGAATCTATCTTTATTTATTAAATTTTGTTTAATATTAAATATTTTTTTTAAATCAGACATTTTTATACTGCTAAAATTAAAATTTCTTTGATTTTCAAGTTTTAATCTCTTAAGTTCTTCAATCTCTTCAAGTGTTAAGTTTTCTAAAAATTCATCTAAACTCATGTTTTACTCTCCATTTTAAAAGTAGTAGATTAAAGATTGTAGTATTTGATTAAAAGAGAGATACCCCTCTCTATTTTAGCGGGGTAGGGGTATCAGAATTTTTTAGAGGCAACAAATTTTACTTAAAAACTCTCTCAAAAATTTTATCTACATTTTTTGTATAGTAGCTATAATCGAAACAATCTTTAATTTCATCTTCACTTAGTTTAGCTTTTAAATCCTCATCGCTTAATAAGTGTTGTAGGTATAGACTATCGCCATTCTCATTTAGAGCCGATTTTCCTTGTTGTAAATCCTCCCACACTTTCATAGCATTTCTCTGAACAATTTTATAAGATTGCTCTCTTGATAAACCTTTTTTAGGAAGCTCAAGCAGAACTCTTTGAGAGAATACTAATCCACCAGTTAAATTTAAGTTTTTCATCATATTTTCGGGATATACAACTAACTTATCAATAACACCAGTTAATCTAGCTAACATAAAATCAGTTGTGATAAAGCTATCAGGAAGTACAAATCTCTCAACAGAGCTATGGCTAATATCTCTCTCATGCCAAAGTGCAACATTTTCCATTGCTGGAAGTGAGTAGCTTCTAATTATTCTGCAAAGTCCTGTAATATTCTCTGTTAAGACAGGATTTCTCTTATGTGGCATTGCACTACTACCCTTTTGACCTTTTGAGAAGAACTCTTCAGCTTCATAAACTTCTGTTCTTTGGTAGTGTCTAACAGCAACAGCTATCTTTTCACAAGAACTTGCCAATAGTGCTAAATCACTTAAAAGTCTTGCATATCTATCTCTTTGAATTACTTGATTACTAGCTGGTGCTGGTGTTAGTTCAAGCTCTTCACAAACAAGCTCTTCAAGCTCGATTGGAGCGTGTGCAAAGTTCCCCATTGCTCCAGAGATTTGACCAACAGAGATAACGCCCATAGTGTTCTCTAGTGCTTCTAAGTGTCTCTTTATCTCATCATGCCAGATAGCTAAAACTAGACCAAATGTGATAGGCTCACCATGGATTCCATGACTTCTACCAACCATTAGAGTCATTTTATGCTCTTTAGCTCTTCTCTCAAGTGCTGACATTAACTCTTTTACATCTTTTATAACAATTTTTAGGCTATCTCTCATCTGAAGAGCTACTGCTGTATCGATACAATCAGAGCTTGTCATAGCGTAGTGAACCCATCTACTCTCTTCGCCTAGAGATTCTGAAACACTTGTTAAAAAGGCTATAACATCATGCTTTGTCTCTCTCTCAATCTCATCGATTCTCTCAACTTCAAATTTAGCATTTTTTACAATTTTTTCACAATCTTCATCAGGAACTAGACCTAATTTATTCCAAGCTTTAACAGAAGCTTTCTCAACATCTAGCCAAGCTGTATATTTTGCATCAACTGTCCATAAGTTTTTCATCTCTTCTCTAGCATATCTATCTACCATAAAATCTCCTAAGTTTTTTTAAGCTAAATTTTAGCAAAGAATAAATTTTAATCAGATAAATTGATAAAAAGTTATAGATTTAAAGAGGTAGTTTTGAGAAATAAAGTAGAGAGATTCTACTTTTTTAATTTAAGTTATTCATAACTTTTAAGATATTATCTGTTTTATTTTTTATATCTTCAATATCTACAATTAAATCTTGTAAATTATCAGAGTTTGTATTCATCGATTTGCTACTATCAATAATGCTTTGAACAATTATATTTATTGTATTTTGAATATCAACTAGTGATTTTTGTGTCTTATCGGCAAGTTCTCTAACCTCATCAGCAACGACAGCAAATCCTCGCCCATGCTCACCAGCTCTTGCAGCTTCGATAGCAGCGTTTAGTGCTAATAGATTTGTCTGGTCTGCAATATCTCCTATTATGCTCAATACATCTTTAGCATCTCTAGCATTTTTACTTAAATCATTAAGCTCACTTGCCAAATCTTTTTGAGAGTTTCCAATATCGTAGATTCTATCAGCTGTCTTTATTGCAATATCATCTAAATCTTTTAGTGAAGTTGATTTTAAATCATTTACTGTGTTTGATAAAACTTTGCTAGAGTTCTCTATCGAGATATTTTTCTCTCGATTCTCTCGCATAATTGTATCAAGAGACAATCCCAGCGTATTTACACCATCGATTAACTTTTTCATCTGCCCTTTTGTCTTATAATCAACTGTTTTTGAAAAATCCTCTCTCTGATAAGCTTGTAGTGTAAAAATTATCTGCTCAATCACTTCAGATACTTTCGTATTCATCTTATCAACAGATTTTGAGAGTGCATGAGTTAAGTAGTGGCTAGATTTGAAAACTAATCTATCACCGTAGTAACCATCAGCCATTTTTGAGCTAATAAGCAAAGTCTCACCAATAACTTTCATATCATCTAATTTTGTATTTTTATAAATCTCAAAAGTATCATTTATCGCATCTATTGTCTCGGCTATCTCATCTTTGCTCTCAGGCTCTAGCTTATAGACTCTGTTTCTTTTATTTGTAATATAATCACCAAACATATGAACATAACTGTTTAATTTTTTAAGAGGGTCTACGAAAAATTTAGTATTTAGATAGATTCCCACAGAGACAAATATTATTGTCAAAATCAAAATAGCTGTTACAATTTTGAAAATAACCTCTTTAATCTCTTCATCTAATTTATCTTTTTCTATATCCACCAAAACAGATATATCATTTATGTAGATTCCCGTTCCAATAATCCAGCCCCACTCATTAAAAGCCTCTACATAAGAGATTTTCTTTTGAGGTTTTGTAAAACCTGGTTTTTCCCACATATAGTTAACAAAACCAGCACCCCTCTCTTTTGCAACTTTTACCATTTCATTAAATAGATAAGTTCCATTAGGGTCTTTTGCTTTTGAGAGGTTTTTTCCATTTAAAATAGGTTTTATTGGGTGCATTATCATTTTAGGTTCAAAATCATTTATCCAAAAGTAGCCATTGTCTCCATATCTAAGGTCAGATATTACCTTTTTTGCTTTATCTTGTAGCTCATCAATAATATCACTTTTATAAAATCCTGTCCCAATAATCCAGTTATATGGCTCAAAGTTAAATACAAAACTGATTTTAGGCTCTATTTTTTTAGTTTTTGGATTCTCCCAGTGGTACTTAACGATTCCATAGCCATCTTTTTTGACAAGACCTGTCATCTCTTTAAATAGATATACACCATTTTTATCTTTTAAATTTGATAAATTTCTACCATCTAAACTAGGTTTCATAGGGTGCATTATTATCTCATTATCAAAGTTATGAATCCAAAAGTAGCCTAAATTATTTTTATATTTATAAGCTTTTACAATATTGATAATCTCTTTTTTGAGAGTCTCTTTATCAACTTTATTTGAGTTTTTATTATAGTAGTCAGTTATATTTCTTTTAAACTCTAATGCTCTCTTTTCAACACTATTTGCAATATTTTCATCTTTAGAGCTTAAAAAAAATGATTTAACAGCAGTTGCTGCTATATGGATATTTGATGAGAGTCCCTCTTTTTTACTCTCTATTAGAGTCTTTTCAAAGTTTCTAATTCTCTCCTCACCAGCACTTTTGATTAAGTTTATAGAGATGAGCATTGCAATTAAAGCTATTAGAGCAATTGGAACAATGAGAAGTAGAATACTTTTAGTTTTTATTGACATTCTTCTCATCTTTAACCCTTCTCTCTTTTTAGTTTTTGATAGAGTTTAGTATATTTATTAATCTCTTTTTTAGTAGCCATTTTCCTAATTGACATATATCCATCTTTATATGGAAATACTGTGGCAAATACCCAATAGTAATTTCCACTTTTAGTTGAGTTTTTAACAAACCCCTCCCAAGTATTACCAGCTTTTATTGTTTTCCATAAATCTTCAAATGCAACTTTTGGCATATCGCTATGTCTTACAATATTATGAGGTTTTCCTATTAGCTCCTCGACTTCATACTCTGCAATTTCACAAAAAGTATCATTTGCATATAAAACAATACCTTTTTCATCTGTTTGGGAAACTAACAGATCTGTATCTTCAAGTAAAACTTCGTTAGCCAAAGTTCAATCCTTTTTTATTTATTAATCATTATTATATTAAAAATCTTGAGAAAAACTAAATTTTTGCTGTAGTAAATTAGAAAAATAGGAAAAAAGGGAAAAAAGAGCTATTTTGTTAAGTAGTCTTGAAGTGCTTTTGGACTATTTGCACTATCATTTGTTTTAAGCTCTTTTATAGCTTCAATTGAAGCATTCGCTCCAGCTATTGTTGTAAAGTATGGAATATTTGATTTTAATACACCTTGTCTGATAGTTTTTGCATCATCTTTGTTAGATTTTTCATTACTATCACTTGTATTAATTGCTAGTGAAATTTCACCATTTCTAAGCATATCTTCAATATTTGGTCTGCCCTCGTGAATCTTTAGAACTTTTGATACCTCTATCTCATCTTTTAAAATTTTATAAGTACCATCAGTTGCATATATTTTAAATCCAAGTTTTAAGAGATTCTCTGCAATCTCTTTAGCAAATGGTTTATCTAAATCAGTTAGAGATAAAAAGACATTTCCATCGAGTGGAAGTTTGTTGTTTGATGCAAATTGACTCTTAGCAAAACTTGCACCAAAATTGTCACTAATTCCCATAACTTCACCAGTTGATTTCATCTCAGGAGAGAGAATCAAATCTGCACCAGGGAGTTTGTTAAATGGAAAAACTGCCTCTTTAACAGATACATGAGAGCCTAGAGTTGGCTCTAAAATACCATCTTTTTCTATTACAATATTGTATTTATCATAGAAATCAAGAGCTTTATGTAAATCACCCTCCCACATAACTTTCGTAGCAACTTTTGCAAGAGGAATTCCCGTAGCTTTTGATACAAATGGAACAGTTCTACTAGCTCTAGGGTTTACCTCAATTAAAAAGATTCTATTTTGATGAATTGCATATTGAATATTTAAAAGCCCTTTAACTCCAAGTCCTAGAGCGATTGTTTTTGTTTGAGTCTTTATTTGAGTTAAAAGCTCATCAGAGATTGAGATAGCTGGAAGTGAACAAGCACTATCACCAGAGTGAATACCAGCCTCTTCAATATGTTGCATGATTCCACCAATATAGACATTCTCTCCATCACTTATTGCATCAACATCAAGCTCAATTGCTCTATCTAAAAACTTATCAATTAAAACTGGACTATCGTTACTAACGCTAACAGCCTCTTCCATATAGAGTCTAAGTTCACTCTCATCATAGACGATTCTCATAGCTCTACCACCTAAAACATAGCTAGGTCTAACTAGAACTGGATAGCCAATCTCTTTTGCAATCTCAAATGCTTCCTCTTTTGTTGTAGCTGTTCCATTTTCTGGTTGAAGTAGATTATTATCATTTACAAATTTAGAAAACTTTTTTCTATCTTCAGCTAAATCGATAACTTTTGCAGTTGTTCCAATGATTTTTGCACCAATTGCAGTTAAATGCTTTGCAAGTTTTAGAGGAGTTTGACCACCAAAGTGAACAATTACACCATCTGGCTTCTCAAGCTCAATTACATTTCTAACTCTCTCAAAATCGATTGGTTCAAAATATAGAATATCACTTGTATCATAATCAGTTGAGACAGTCTCTGGATTACAGTTATACATAATAGTTTTAACACCCATATCGTTTAGAGCAAAAGCAGCATGAACACAGCAGTAGTCAAACTCTATTCCTTGACCGATTCTATTTGGTCCACCACCAATAATTAAAACTTTTTTATCATCTGATTTAATAGCTTTCTGTTTTGGGAATTTTGTAATATTTACACTTGAGTAGAGATATGGAGTTAATGCTTTAAACTCAGCCGAGCAAGTATCAACTTCGTTGTACTCTAAATGAATATCTAACTTCTCTCTAGTATTAAAAATATCGCTCTCACTTAAATCGATTGAATCTTTTGTTTTGATTAAGTGTGAAATCATTTTATCACTAAAACCAATTGTTTTAGCCTCTCTTAAGAGCTTTTCATCTTGTAAAATCTCTAAATCGATTTTATCTTCAAAATCTATTATCGCTTTTATCTGATTTAAAAACCATCTATCGATTTGACTAAGTTCAAAAATATCATCTATACTAAGACCTAATCTAAAACCATCAGCAACATAGAGCAATCTATCGCAATTTGAGCGTCTAATCTCTTTTTTTACTAATTTTAAATCTGAGCTAATAGAGTTAAACCCAAATAGACCAGTCTCTAGTGAGCATAGAGCTTTTTGAAGCGATTCTTTAAAAGTTCTACCAATTGCCATAACTTCACCAACACTCTTCATTGCTGTTGTTAGAGTTGAGTCAGCCATTGGGAATTTCTCAAAAGTAAATCTAGGAATCTTTGTAACAATATAATCAATTACAGGCTCAAAACTTGCAGGAGTTCCTGTAATATCATTTTTAATCTCATCTAGTGTATATCCGACAGCTAAAAGCGTAGCCACTTTTGCAATAGGGTAACCTGTCGCTTTAGATGCTAGTGCAGAGCTTCTTGAAACTCTTGGATTCATCTCAATTACAATCATTCTTCCAGTTTTTGGGTCGATTGAGAACTGTACATTACTTCCACCAGTATCAACACCAATCTCTCTTAAAATTTTAAAAGAGGCATCTCTCATTATCTGATACTCTTTATCTGTTAGAGTAAGTGCTGGTGCAATTGTAATTGAATCGCCCGTATGAACACCCATAGGGTCAAGATTTTCAATTGAACATACAATAATACAGTTATCGCTTCTATCTCTGATAACTTCCATCTCATACTCTTTCCAACCTAGAAGTGACTCTTCAATTAAAATTTCACTAACAGGACTAGCTTCTAACCCCTTCTCTGCAATATCTTTAAACTCATCTATATTATAAGCGACACCACTACCACCACCAGCTAGAGTGAAACTAGCTCTAATGATTAGAGGAAAACCTATATTTTTAGCAGCATCTAGTGCTTCGTCCATATTGTAAGCGTATTGACTCTTTGGTAAATCCATACCGATTTTTATCATAGCCTCTTTAAAAGCTTGTCTATCTTCACCTTTTTTGATAGCTTCAGGGTTTGCACCTAGAAACTTAATACCCTCTAGCATTCCCTTCTCGTGCATACTCATTGCAACATTTAATGCTGTCTGTCCTCCCATTGTAGGTAAGACTGCATCAACATTCTCATTTTTTATTATTTTTTCAATAACCTCTTCTGTAATTGGCTCTATATAAGTTCTATCAGCAAATTCTGGATCTGTCATAATCGTAGCTGGATTAGAGTTTATAAGCACAACTCTATATCCTAACTCTTTTAATGTTTTAGTAGCTTGAGTTCCAGAGTAGTCAAATTCACAAGCTTGACCTATGACTATTGGACCTGAACCTATCAAAAGAATAGTTTTTATATCTTCCCTTTTTGGCATTTTTAACCTTTATTGACAGTTTTTAAAAATTTTGGCAATTGTAACAAAAAATCACTTAATGAGATTGTAAATTTTTACTCTGAAATTTAGTAAATTGAAAAGATTAAAATTGATGAAAATCTTTTATAACTTTATGGAGGTTAAATATTTTTTCCTATGGTTCGATATTAAAATATATGGACTATTTATTTAGTTATAATTTTAGATTATTATATGTAACATGGAGGTAATGGATATATGTTAGGTGTTTTTTCGTCAAAAGCAAAAATATCTTCGTTAGAAGATGAAAAGAGAGAATTAAAAAATGAGAATGAGAATTTAAAAAGAGAGATAGATGCTTTAAATGAGCAGTTAGCATCTCAGCAGAGTTGTAGTTTAGATTCTACTGCTTCAAACAAATCAAGAGAAGAGCTTTTAAAAATTTTAATTGATAGTTATGAAGATGGAATGAATTTTTTACAATCTACAATGGAAGAGAATTTAACAATGCTCTCTAGTATCAATCACTTAAATCAAGAAAATTCTCAAAAAACAATATCGCTATCAAATCAAAGTGGAGACCTTTTAGATATTGTGCAGAGTATTCAAGAGATGAGTGCAAACTTAAGAGATGATTCATCATCATTAAATGGAAGTGTTGTTTCAATTTCTGATATTATAAATTTAATTAAAGATATATCAGACCAGACAAATCTATTAGCACTTAATGCTGCTATCGAAGCTGCTAGAGCTGGTGAGCATGGGCGAGGTTTTGCCGTTGTTGCTGATGAGGTTAGAAAGTTAGCAGAGCGAACTCAAAAAGCGACGCAAGAAGTTGAGATAAATATAAGCACTCTAAAACAAAATGCAATGACAATGATAGAGATTAGTGAAACATTTAATAGTAAAACAGATACTGTTATGAATGTTGTAAATGAGTTTGAAGTTAATATTGGCTCTGTTGCTAATAATTCACAAAATATTACAAGTCAGACAGAAAATGTTACAAATGAAACATATGTTAGTAATGGAAAAGTTGACCATATTAAGTTAAAACTTGAAGCTTATAAATCTGCTTTAGATGGAGTTAAAAACCATATTGAAGATTCTCAAAGTTGTAGATTTGGTAAATGGTTTGGTGAGAATGTTGTGCCTATGATATCTTCAAATACATCTGCAATAAATAGTATTAAAAATCATCATGATAATGTTCATCAGAAACTAGATGTAATTGTAAACTTAGCCACTGATAAGAGTAATTTAGCTGAAATTGTTGAGACTTTCAAGAATGTAGAGGCTTCTAGTAAGGAAGCTTTTGAGACTTTATTAGATGCAATTAAAACAGTTAGAAAATAGATTTAGTTTTTAATATTAGAGTTAAGAGTAACTCTAATATTAAATTTTAATTTAGCTATTAGCTAACGCTTTATTAATAGCTTCCTCTTTTGTTCTTCCAAATCCTCTTGCTATTTTATCTTTTACAAAAATCTCAATAGCATAAAGCTTATTTGCACCAACTTCTAAAACTCTAACATGATTATAGTGCTTTTTTAAACCTTTGATTTTATCAGAGTTCAAGTTTTTTATTAAATTAACAAACATTTTATTCTCCTTTTTTATTTACAAAAGTAATATTTTATTACTATTATACATAAAATAAGAAAAAAGTCAAAATTATTATGTAATAATTCTATTGTCAATTTAGAAAACGCCACTTTTAGGAATGTATATGACTTTTAATGAATTTAAAAAAAAGCTAATAGATGCAGATTTAACTCTGCCAAAGTTTGCAAAACTGATAAGTGTAAGTGAGAAAAATATTCAAAATTATAAAAAAAAAGAGAAGATTCCCAATCATTTAGCTGTTATAGTAGAGTGTTTTGCAATATTTAAAGAGAAAAATATCGATTTTGAGAAGAGAATCGATATGTTAAAGCTCAGAAAAAACACTAAAAAAGGGGTTGGATTTCAGAAAAACCCAGAAAACTCACACTCTAAAAAGAGGCAAAAAGAAGCAAAAGAGTAACTTTAATATAAAATTATAAAAGCCTTAGCAGATGATTTTACTTTTATTTGCTATAATCAAATAAAATTACAACTAAAGAGTGTAAATGGAAATTTTATCGGTTCTTTTTGAATTTAATCCTCCTAAAAATATCAATCTTTTTTTTACTATTTTGATTTTTACTCTGGCGATAGTTGATTTAGTAAAAAAAGTTGACTTAAAGAGTCAGATTGTTAGTGCGGGGGTTTTGGGGACATTTTTTGGTGTTTTTGTTGGGCTTCAAGGCTTTGATATAAACAATATTGAAGGGAGTGTTCCTTTAATATTAACGGGACTTAAAACAGCTTTTGCAACATCAATTTTAGGTATGTTTGTAGCGATTGTCCTATCTGTAGTTCAGAGACTTTTAAATCAGAGATTAGATGATGATTCAAGTGCTATTTTGCTTGATATTTTGGAAGAGTCTAAAAAGCAAAACTCTCAAAACAGTAAAATAGATGAGTTGATTGAGCTTACAGCCAAAAATTTAGAGTTAAATACAAACTACAATGAGAGTTTTAATAAATTCAACGATTCTCAAGAGGCGAGTTTCAGTAAATTAGATGCAACGCTAGATGCTAGATTTAAAGAGTTACAAGCTCACTTAGAAGCTACAATTAATAAACTCTCAGAACACGCTACTAAAGAGCTTGTCGATTCGCTTAGAGAAATTGTAAGTAACTTCAACGATATTATTACAGAGCAATTTGGTGATAACTTTAAAGAGCTTAATAGCTCTGTTACAAATCTTGTAACTTGGCAATCTAAGTATAAATCTCAAGTCGAATCGATGGAGGAGCAGTTACGATTAGCAATTGAATCGATTAGAAAGTCAAATGTAGCTCTATCATCAGTTCATCAAAGCTATGAAGATATATTTAATGTTGAAGAGAAGCATGAGAAACAGATTCAGATGCTTAATTTATATCTAAGAGAGTTTGAAGATTTAAGTAGTAAATCTAGTCTGGTTTTCAAAAATATTGAGAGTAGTTTTGGTAAGATTTTAGTCAATTTTAATGACTTTATTGTCAATTTTGATGAGTTTAATAAAAACAAATCAGAAGAGTTAACAGAGACTACAAAAGCTATCAGAGAAGATTTTGAGATTTTAAAAGGCTCTGTTCATACAAACATTGATGGAATATCAAAAGATTTCAAACGATTTTTAACTTCAAATTCGAAAAACTTTGAGAGTGAAATTGTAGATAAGTTTAAATCTCAACAAAACATTACAAAAGATATTGTAAATAACTTTATGGACTTCTCACAAGAGGCAAAATTGATTCCAGAGAATATTAGAACATCTCTAGGGGAATTAAATGGAGCTTTGAGTGCATTAACTGCGAAGTTTAAAGAGGATTATGAAGTAGCACTTAAAAATCATGGAAAACTACTTGATAGGTTAAATGATGAAGAGAAGTGAGTGGATTAGTATATCTGATATGATGAGTGGGCTTATGCTCATTTTTATGTTTATATCAATTATATATATGATTGAGTTTGAGAAAGATAGAAAGAGAATCAGCGAGATAGCTATCACTTACAACAGACTCAAAAAAGAGCTCTACTTTGATTTAAAAAATGAGTTTGAGAAAGATTTGAAAAAGTGGAATGCAGAGATTTTAGACGATAATACAATTAGATTTAAAGAGCCAAATGTGCTTTTTGAAGTTGGAAAGAGTGATATAAAAGAGAAATTTAAAGTTATTTTAGATGATTTTTTCCCTAGATACTCAAGAGTGCTACTTAGCAAAACTTATAAAGATAATATTGAAGAGATAAGTATCGAAGGGCACACTTCAAGCGACTGGAAAGGGAGTGATGAAAAAATCGAAAAGTATCTTAAAAATGTTGAGCTATCGCAACAGCGTTCTTTAGAGGTTTTGAAATATTGTATATCTTTAAATAAGGATTCCAATGATAGGTTAGATTGGTTGATTGACCTATTTAGAGGAAAAGGGGTATCTTTTGCTAAACCGATACTTCATGATATTAATGGAACTGAAAATAAAGAGTTATCAAGAAGAGTTGAGTTTAAAGTTATAACAAAAAGTGAGAAGAGAATTGAGCAGATACTAGAAGCTACTAAGTAGTTTTTAGTTTTCAATTCTCTTTTTTTGGATTACATCATTTTCAAACTCTCTATAGTAGACAAACTCTCTTCCGACATAGTAGATACGAACCTCACTCTCTATCCCTTTTAGTGATATTGTTCCTTTTTGAACAAAGAGAATCTCACCTACCATATATCCTATATCTTCTATAAACATAGTTGAAAATGTTATCAAAGCTGTTAAGTAGAATATTTGAAATATTTTTGAGTATATAAATAGATAACCGATGGGAATGATTAGAATTAAAAATAGCAGTAGACTCTGGTTATCCATAAAAATGGAGTTAAAAACTTCATTTATTCCTAAAGTATTAAAGTATGAACCTTTTAATCCTGCAAAAAATACAAAATCTAAAAGTAAAAATAGAAGCATTCCTGCTAGGCTTGAGTTTAAAATTCTAATCATCATCTTAGTCTCTTTAATTTTTTTTTATAAATTTTATAAATTTTTGATGAGGTTTTTTCACTAAATTCCTCTCTATCAAAAACTATTATATCACAAGTTTTTAGAGCAAACTCTCTTTCAAAACTTTCACCTGAGAGATTTGCTGAGCTTGAATAACAAAAATCCAATTTTTTTAAGAGTTCTATATGATAATCAAATTTATTAGAGAAAATAACTCTAAAAGCTTCGTTATTTGAGTATATAAAAGTGCTTTTTTTAGAGTATCTTATAAACCTAGAGAATCTTTTAGGAACTCTAACTTTACTCTTTAGTCGTTTGAAACTATAAGTTACTTGTAGAAATTTTTTATTCGATTCTCTATTTTTAGCTTTGGCTAACTTTTTATTATCTCTTGATAAAAACCCGACAGTTGTATCACTTTGGGCTAAAAAGAGACTATTTTTTAGATTCATTTAATTTTTTTTCTCTATTTTCTTTGAAAGATAAAAATATAATCAAGACAACAGCTATATCTATAATTACATCAGCAAAATTAAAAATTGCAAAATCAAAACCACAGTGCCAATAGACATAATCAACCACACCCTCTTGCACAAATCTATCAAATAGATTACTACTACCAGCCCCAAAGAGCATACCGAGTAGTATAGAAAATTTTTGAAAAACTTCTCTATCGAAGAGAATATATATTATTGCGATAATAATTATTGCTAATTGAATATATTTTAAGTTCTCACCTAAAAAGTCAAACATAGAGAATGCCACACCTTTGTTAAAAGCTAAAACTAAAGATATGCACTCACCATAGAGTCTAAATCCATCTAAAAAGAGAGACTTTATAGCTTGGTCAATTAAAAAAATTGCAATAAAGCCAGTTATAAAAATTAGTAAACTTCTAACCATTTAGAGTTTACTTTTTAAAAAATTGATTAATTTTTCCATCTCTTCTTCTAATACTTTAGCGTTTTCTCCCTCTAGCAGAATTCGAAGTTTATTCTCTGTTCCTGAGTATCTGATTAAGTGTCTTATTTTTTTATCATCTATATCTTTTTTGATTTTCTCAAACCCTTTTATCGATTCAAGAGGTGTCTTTTCATCAACTTTAATATTCTGTTGTAGTTGTGGATAGAGCTTAAACGGGTTTAATACTTCAGAGCTAGGTTTTTGCTCTTTTAATACATAAGCTATAACTTGAAGTGCTGAGAGAAGTCCATCACCAGTTTTTGAAAAATCACTAAAGATTATATGACCGCTCTGCTCTCCTCCAAAGTTGAGTTTTTCTCTTTGCATCATAGCTAAAACATGTTTGTCACCCACATCGCATCTTAGAGTTTTGATACTAATTGATTTTAGATAATCCTCCAATGCACCATTACTCATAACAGTAGCAACAATAGAGCTATTTAGTAATTTTTTCTCATCTTTTAAGTATTTAGCTAAAGCTCCAATTAACTTATCGCCATCAACAACATTACCTAAATTATCAACAACAACTAATCTATCTGCATCACCATCTAAACCAAATCCGATGTCGGCTCGATACTCTTTTACTCTCTCTGATAACTCGCAAGGATAGAGAGCTCCACACTTATCATTTATATTTGTTCCATTTGGGTGGTTATTTATTATAAAAACTTCAGCCCCAAGCTCTTTAAAAATTGTAGGAGCTACTTTATATCCAGCACCATTTGCAGTATCGATTACGATTCTAATATTTTGAAGCGTTAAATTTTTTGGAAATGAGTTTTTAATATGTACAATATATCTACCTATTACATCATCGATTCTCTTAGATGAGCCGATTTTATCCTCTATCACAACTGAGTTATCGATTAGAGACTGATTTTGGTAAATCTCCTCTATCTTTTTCTCATCTTTTGAGTTTAATTTATTTCCAAATCTATCAAAAAATTTAATTCCATTATCATAATATGGATTGTGTGATGCACTAATCATAATACCAGCGTCACATCTCATATCTTCAGTCAAAAAAGCTACTGTTGGTGTTGGCATAGGACCTATCTGTATCACATCATATCCAACAGCTGTCAAGCCACTAACTATTGCATTCTCTATCATGTATCCACTAACTCTAGTATCTTTTCCAACTAATATTTTATTTGTGTGCGAGTTTGAACGAAAGTAGATACCAGCTGCCATTGCAAGTCTCATTGCAAGAGATGCACTTAAGTAGCTTCCAGCTTTTCCTCTTACTCCATCTGTTCCGAAAAGTTTCATTAATTACCTTCTCTTTTTTAGAATTTTTTCAATGATAATTATATCAAAAGAGGAAAATTCTCTATAGAGGTTTAAAAGTTAATTTTACTATTAGCTGATTGATATTACGCTAAGTTCAAAAAAGAGTAATTTATCTCTGATTGGAACTTAATACCATAGTATTCGAAAAGATATTGTTGAGTCTTTATAAAATAGAATAAAATTCTTGTCATACCCGTATTTGATACGGGTATCTATCTTTTTAGTGTTAGATAGGTTACCTAGTTAAGTTAGGTAATTGAGTAAAGTTAAATATTGTAATTTATATTCTCTTTACTATATTGCTATTTTCATCACTCTTCATCTGCATAGCCATATTTCCCATTCTTGTAGCTTCATTCTCTAAGGCAGGGTTATCATTTATAGCAACTCCACCTATATTAGCTGTTGGTTGCACTCTACCTTGGGCTTGTTGTACAATATGCCCAAGTTCATGAGGTAGATGCTTTTCTTGACCTGAGGCTAAATGAATTTGATTCCCTTGAGCATAAGCATGAGCTCCTACACTAGCTGGTTTTGATGAGTTGTAATTTACTTGTACATGACTTAAATCCATTCCACTAAGTGATTCCATTCCACTTTTTAAATTATCTGGAAGTCCTGTATTATTCTCTTTTTTCTGTATAGTATTATTTGAAAAGATACTATTATGAGTTTTAGCTTTTTTTTGCATTAAGGGAGTTTTCATTAGGTTTTGTGATTTTACTCCACCACTTGAGCTATTTTTTTTACTGCTATTACTTTTATCTTCTTTGGATTGCAATTTAGTCATAACTTATCCTTTATTATTTAAAACAAAAAATCAGATTTTAATTATTATTGATTAAGTAATCTATCTTACTAAACTAAAGTTATTTTTATAACTCTTAAAAATTAAGTTTTTATCACTTTAGAGTAGGTATCAAAATCGACTTTTACATACTCCTCATCGGTATCTAAATACTCTTTCATAAGCTCTTTTGCAACGATTTGATAATCCTCTTTTGATTTTACATCGCTTTTTAAGACTTGATTCCAGATATACTCTCTATCTATCTTTCTTGATAAGACTCTATTCTGTTTTTTATAAATTAATTTCTCTATTTTTAAGTGGTTATTTTCACTATTTTTCATCATCATCTGTACAATTTGAGCTTTTTCTAAAAGTTTTTCATCTCCGAAAATAGTTCTATTCTCTTCTATCTTTTTTCTCATTAGAGGAGTTAGTGCCATCAACTGAGCTATTTTTCCACCTTGATTAGAGTTTGTTCTCTTTTTTAGTTTTCTTCTCTGTTTTAGAGATATTTTTGCCATAATTTACCTTTTTAGATAATTTTTCCCTCTTTATATTTCTCTTTTCTGATTCCTTCGATTATATCTGACTCTTTTATCTCTTTACTATTTTGACTAATAGCTTTAAGAGAGCTAAATCTGATTACATTTGTGATATTTGCTCCTGAGAGTTCATATCTATCAGCAATCTCTACTAAATCTACTTTTTTTAAATCTGCCTCTTTGCTAAAGCCCTTTTGCCATAGGCTAAGTCGCTCCTCCTCATTTGGAACAGGAAAGTAGATAATCGATTGAAATCGTCTTAAAAAGGCATTATCAAAATTATCTTTGAGATTTGTTGCTAAAATAATTAAATTTGTTGAATCTTCGATTCTCTGAAGTAGATAAGCTGTCTCTTGATTTGCATATTTATCATTTGAGCTTGATATTGATGTTCTTTTACCAAAGAGAGAATCAGCTTCATCAAAAAACAAAATCCAATCTTTCTGCTCTGCACTTGAGAATATCTTTTCTAAATTTTTTTCAGTTTCACCTATATATTTTGAAACTATTTGAGATAAATCTATGCGATAGATAGGTTTTTTGTATTTTTTACCAAGAAGTGTTGCAGTTAAGGTTTTTCCCGTACCTGATGAGCCATAAAAGAGAGCTTTGTAGCCCTCTTTTATCGATTTTGACATACTCCATTCGTTTAACAAAGTATCACTATGTTTTAGCCAAAGTCCTATTTCATCTAAATGTTCTTTTGTATCTTCTGCTAAAACTAAATCCTCCCAATCGTAGTTACTTCTTAATAGAGATGCAGGAAAGTTTGAGTGATGCTCAAACGGTAGATTTTTACCATAGAGAATTAAATTTATACTATTTTTAGTTAGAGTTAATCTGCTATGGATTCTTATATTGCTATTTGAAAACCCCTCTATATCTAAAATATCATTTTTAAGAAGTCTGTTTGAGTTTTCAAATAGCTCTATTGAATCTATATATTTTTCTCTATTTTTTCCCGAGAGTAGAAAAAGTGCTGTTTGCATAGTTGGAATAAATGAGTTTAAATTGCTATTTGAGACTCCTCCAAACTCTGAAAAGTGAGTATCATATAGTTTATTTTTAGTCAAAAAAATATCGAGCAGATTTGGAGCTATCTCAATGGCTAATGCTAAAGTTATAACTTTTCTCTCATCTAAAGTTAATCTATTCTCTATTAAAAAGTTATGATAGTGAGATTCTATAAACTCAGGTGCTTCAGGCTCTTTTAGTTCCTTAGTTCCTTTATCTCTAAAGTAGTTTGCCATTGTGTTTTCGATTAATTTATCTAGCCACTCTAGCTCTTTTGTTATAACTTCACTATTATTCAAACTATCTACCTTTTATCTACTTTAAGATCTACATCTTTAACAATGCTTAAGTCGCTTAACTGTTGCTCATTTTGGATATTTATTACTCCTATCTTATAGATAATAGATGGCATATATTTTCCACTTCCAACTAAACTCCAAATATTGTGTTGCTCATCTAGTGGAAGAGTATTTAATTTAAAACTCAACTTATCTATGCCTAGTTTGGCTAAACCTTTGGTGTTTTGTGATGTAAAAGATGGTTTTTGCTGAAAAAATTCAATAACTTTAGTAATATAATTAAGCTCATTTATATAATCATTTGAGAAGTTAGCTATAAATATCACTTGCAGATTTATATGTACAGCTGGGTCTTGTTTATAGACTTTTCCATCTATAACCTGTTTTTGTACAATGGCACTTCTCTTAGATAGCTCCTCTTCGATATTTAAAAGGCTAAATGAGATAGTGTTATCTGGAATATCTAACTTTCCATTATCGCTTTTTGGCTTGTGTAAAACTACGCTTTTTTTTCTAGCTGGTAGTTTTACTTGTGCGTCTATATATTTTGAGACCTCTTTAGCAACTATATTTAAAAGTTCACCTATCATTTTTACTCTTATTTATTGGTTTTTACCTATTATAATATATAAGTGTTAAAAATTTAGTAGAGTGAATATCCAATAGTAGTTAATTATCAATTTTTTATAAATTTAAATTTAGAGAATAGATTTTAATTTTTGTTATAGCTATATCTAAAAAGTCTTATTGTCACAGACTATTTCTTTAAAATAATTTATATTTATTTTTGCCAATTTTTGATAAAATGAGCAAAAAACTATAAAAAAAGGCTTTTAAATTGATTGATTTTAAAAATCTAGCTAAAAAATATCAAACGCCACTATATGTGTATGATTTTAACTATATTAAAGAGCAATTTTTAAAAATAAAAGAGGTTTTCAAAGCTAGAAAGTCACTTATATGTTACGCTGTGAAAGCAAATTCAAACTTAAGTGTCATATCGCACTTATCAAAATTTGAAGCTGGGACTGATTGTGTTAGTATTGGAGAGGTTAAGAGAGCTCTTTTAGCTGGTATCCCTAACTATAAAATAATCTTCTCAGGCGTTGGAAAGAGTGATATTGAGATAAGAGAGGCTTTAGAGCTTGGAATCTTAATGATAAATGTAGAGAGTGACGCAGAGCTTGATAGAGTAGAGCTTATTGCAAGTGAGCTTAATATCGAAGCTAGAGTCAGTATTAGAGTAAATCCAAATATCGACCCTAAAACTCACCCATATATCTCGACAGGACTTCATGAGAATAAATTTGGTGTAGATATTGATACTGCTAAACGAATGTTTATCAAGTGTAAAAACTCAAAATCACTAAACCCTGTGGGAATACATTTCCATATCGGAAGTCAATTGACAGACCTTGAGCCAATTTATGAATCGAGCAAAATTGTTGCAGATTTGGTTAGAAATTTAAAAGCGTTAAAAATAGATATTAAATTTTTTGATATTGGTGGTGGAGTTGGTATTAAATATGATGATGAAACTACGATTGAGCCATATAACTATGCACAAGTTATACTAAATTCATTAAATGGATTAGATGTAACAGTAGTTTGTGAGCCTGGTAGGTTTATTGTTGGAAACTCTGGTTACTTTATTACAAAAGTGCTTTATGAAAAAGTAAACTCTGATAAGAGATTTGTTATTGTAGATGGTGCTATGAATGACCTTTTAAGACCTAGTTTATATAATGCTTATCATAAAATAGAGTTACTAGATTCAACAGATGAGAATATATCTAAGTGTAATATAGTAGGACCTATCTGTGAGAGTGGTGACTTTTTTGGAAAAGATGTAGAGCTTCCAGAGACTAAACATGACGATTTATTAGCTATTCACTCATGTGGTGCTTATGGGTTTACTATGAGTAGTAACTATAACACTCGTGGAAAAGTTGCTGAAGTTGCAATTATTGATGGAGAGGATTATCTAATTAGAGAGCGAGAGAGTTTTGAGGATTTGATAGCTAAAGAGAAAGATTTAATGATAAAGTAGGCTTTTTTTGCCTATTTTTTAAATTAATAGAGTATTTTTTTAAATATTTTTTTAATTTAAAAACTCTTCTTTTACCATTTACAAATTCATACTTTAAGGATAGATAGTTTGTTTTTTATAGATATTCAAGGTACTCTAATTGATGATTTAGAGAAGAAGCCAATTGATGGAGCAATAGAGTTTATTGATATTTTAAATCAAAAAAAAATACCTTATGTTTTAGTTACAAATAACTCAAAACAGAGAAGTGTCGAGTTGATAGCCTATTTAAACTCTATCGGTTTTGAGATAGATAAGAAGCAATATATTGACCCTCTTATGCTACTTAGTGAGTATTTAGTAAATAAAAATATTTTAGCATTTGGCTCTGGTGACTTTTTAGAAGTTTTATCAGAGAGTGGATTTAATTTAGATTCAGACACTCCTAAAAGTGTTGTAATTGGTATAAAAAAAGATTTTAATAATGAAGATTTTGCAAAGATGATTGAGGCTCTATTAAATGGTGCAGAGCTTATAGGAATGCATCAAAACCCTATCTATGCAAAAGATAAAAAACGCTACCCTGGGATTGGTTCGATTTTAGAGATGTTAAAGTTTAGCACAAGTAGAGAGTATACAGTTATTGGAAAACCGAGCTTAGAGTTTTACTCAAAAGCTAAAGATATATTAGGTGCTAAAAGTTTTAGTGAAATTACAATGATAAGTGATGATGTTAAGGGTGATTTAGTAGGGGCTAAGAGTTTTGGAATGAAGACAATTTTTGTTTTAAGTGGAAAATATAGAACAAAAGACGAAGTTTTACCACTGCTAAAGAGTGAGACGCTACCAGATTTTACATTTGATTCGATAAAAGAAGCAATAGAGTTAATTTAAGGAAAAGATGAATGGATTTAGATAGTTTAAGAGTAAAAATAGATAAGATAGATAACGAAATTTTATCTCTGATTGAAGATAGAATGCAAGTTGTAAAAGATGTAGGAGAGCTTAAAAAATCGACAAGTGCTCCAATATATAGACCAGAGCGAGAGAAAGCTATTATTGAGAGATTAGCCTCTAGTACAGAGTTATCAAAAGAGGTAGTTGAGGCTATCTATTTAGAGATTTTTGCAATTAGTAGAAATTTAGAGCTTCCAGAGAGAATCGCCTATTTAGGACCTCAAGGGAGCTACACTCACCAAGCAGCAGAGAGTCGATTTGGTGCTATGAGTGAGTACTTATCTATGAACTCTATCAGTTCAGTTTTTAAGAGTGTTGAGAGTAAAAGAGCTAAATATGGAGTTATTCCAATTGAGAACAATACAGATGGTGTAGTTGGCGAATCGCTTGATTTACTTGGAAACTCAAACTTAAAAATTGTGGCAGAGCTTTATATGCCGATTCATCACTCTTTTGCAACAAAGTGTGAAAAACTATCAGATGTGAAAAAAATATACTCAAAAGATATAGCTTTTGGGCAGTGTAGAGAGTTTTTAAGTGAGTATAATTTAGAAAAAGCTGAACTTATTCCAGCACTCTCAACTGCACAAGCTGCAAAATTGGCAGAATCTGAAGAGGGTTCTGCTGCAATTTGCTCAAATATAGCTGGAAAACTATATAATTTACCTATCTTATTTGCAAATATAGAAGATAACAGCTCAAATGTTACAAGATTTATAATTATTAGTGATTTTGAAAATGAGGTAAGCTCTAATGATAAAACATCAATTTTAGCTAAAACAAATAATAGTGATAAACCAGGTAGTCTATTTAACTTTTTAAAAGATTTTAATGAAGAGAATATCAACTTAACAAAAATTGAGAGTAGACCAATTAAAGAGGGAGATTTTAAGTATTGGTTCTATATCGATTTTGAGGGGCATTTCAACGATGATAGGATTCAGAGAGTTTTAAAAAATCATAGCAGTGAAGTTAAATGGCTTGGTAGTTATGTCAAAAATGAAAATATCTAAAAAAGGACTTTGGAAGTGGAATTTAATAAGATTTTGGATAACTTAAAAATCTATGAGGCTGGAAAGCCTATAGAGCTTGTTGTTAGAGAATTTGGAGTGGCTGAGCAAGATATTGTAAAACTTGCTAGTAATGAGAATCCATATGGTACATCACCTAAAGTTGCTAAAGTTATTAGTGATTATGCTAAAAATATGTTTATGTATCCAGATGATAGTTTTTTTGAGTTAAAAGATGCTCTAGCTAGTAAATTTTCGCTTGAGAGTGAGAATTTTATTATTGGTGCTGGAAGTGACCAAGTTATCGACTTTATCATCAAAGCAAAACTAGAAGCTGGTAAAAAAGTTTTAATGGCTAAAACTACTTTTGCTATGTATCAAATCTATACAAATCAAACTGGTGCTACAATTTTAAAGACAGATTCTGATACTCATAATTTAGAGCAGTTTTTAGAGATTTATGAGGCAGAAAAACCAGATTTAATCTTTTTATGTCTACCAAATAATCCATTAGGTGAAATGCTAGATAGAGCCGATGTTTATGATTTTATAAAAAAGATTGATAAAAATACTCTAGTAGTAGTTGATGGTGCTTATCAAGAGTATGCCTCTTTTAAAGATGAGAAAAAATATATTAATCCAAAAGATTTAATAGAGAGATTTGAAAATACAATCTATTTAGGAACTTTCTCTAAAGCTTATGCCCTTGGAGGTATGAGGGTAGGTTATGGTATCTCTAATAAAAATATTATTCAAAATCTACATAAATTAAGACCACCTTTTAATATTACAACACTCTCACTAAAAGCAGCAATAGAGGCTTTAAAAGATGAAGAGTTTGTAAATGATTCAATTGCTAAAAACTTTGAACAGATGGCTAGATATGAGCAGTATGCTAAAGAAAATAGTATAGAGTATATTGATAGCTATACAAACTTTATTACATATATTTTACCAGAGAGTATCGATGCAAGTGAGCTTAGTGATAAACTTTTAAGAAGAGGGATTATTATTAGATGTTTAAAACCATACGGTATAAACTCTATTAGAATCACAATAGGAACTAAAGAGCAAAACGATAGAGTTCTTAATATTTTAGATGAATTACTCAAAGGCAACTAATGGACTTTAAAGCTCTAATTCAACAGATAATTACTCTTATGCAGAACTTAAATAAAAAGCAAAAAGCTGTTATGCTAATTACGCTTATTGCAGTGATAGCTTTTTTAGCATTTTTAATTATTTATGGAACAAGTTCTAGTAAAAATCAAGATGGTTATGCAGTTTTATTTGAAGGCATTAGTGCTAAAGATTCATCTTTAATAGTAGAGCAGTTAAAAAAAGATAATGTAAAATATGTTCTAAAAAATGAAAATACTATTTTAGTTGAAAAAGAGAATGTTTACTCTCAAAGAATTAAAGTTGCCTCTATGGGACTTCCAGCTAATAGTAAAGTTGGATTTGAGCTTTTTGATAAACAAGAGTTTGGTGCAACAGATTTTGACCAAAAAGTGAAATTTTTAAGAGCAATTGAGGGTGAACTTGCCCAAACAATTGAGAGTTTAAAACCAATATCAGAAGCTAAAGTTCACATAGCACTGCCTAAAGAGAGTGTCTTTGTATCAAAACAGATACCACCATCAGCCTCTGTTATTATAAATATGCTTCCAAATATGATTTTAACTCCAAAACAGATAAATGGAGTTAAAAACTTAGTTGCTTCATCTATTCCGAAACTCTCTAAAGAGAATGTTACTGTTGTTAACTCTGATGGAGAAGCACTAGGGGAGAATGATGAGTTTTCTCAAGCCACAGAGAGGGCTAAAGTTCAGCTTAAATATAAAAGAAGTATGGAGAAAGCTTACGAAGAGAAAATCATCAAACTTCTCTCGCCTTTGCTTGGAGGAGAGAGTAAAGTTGTAGCTAAAGTTACAGTTGATTACGATTTTTCTCAAACAGAATCTATGAGTGAGAGTTTTAGTCCAGATACTGTTGTTAGAAGTGAGCAAGTTAATGAAGAAAAAAGAGAAGGGTATAGAAAAGAGCAGTTAGGTGGAGTTCCTGGTGCTGTTAGTAATATAGGTCCTGTTCAGGGCTTAGATGAAGATTTGAAAGAGAAGTATCAAAAGAGTCAAACTACAACAAACTTTGAAATATCAAAAACTACATCAAATATAAAAGGTGAGTTTGCAACACTCAAAAGAGTAACTGCTGCTGTTGTTGTTGATGGTAGATACCAAATGGTAGAAGATGATACAGGTTCAAAAGTGGCTACTTATGTGGCATTAAATGCAAATGAGCTTGAGCAGATTACTAATATTGTTAGAAAGAGTATAGGCTACTCTCAAGCAAGAGGCGATGAGGTTGCCGTTAGTAATTTTGAGTTTAATCCAGAAGCTATAAAAGTTGTTAATTTAACTCAGTTTGAGAAGATTATGAAAGTTTTAGAGCCATATATGCCATTTATCAAATATATCTTAGCAGCAATTATTCTATTTGTATTTTACAACAAAGTTATTGTACCATTTGGTAAGAAGATGCTTGAGATTAAAACTGAAGAGGAAGAGGATAACCTTCCACAACTTGAATCACTTCAATCAGAACAAGATGATACGCTTGATAAATATAACGATATGAAGAAAAAGGTTGAGAAACAACTTGGAATTAGTGATGGCTTTAGTGAAAATGATATAAAATTTGAGATTCTTCAAGAGAAACTTAGAGCTATGATAGAGGAAAAGCCTGAAGATGCTGCAATTTTATTAAAATCACTAATAAAAGATGAGATGGATTTAGATATGGATTCCTTCTCTAAAGGTAAAAAGTAGTAAAAGATGAATCTAAGCCCAACACAACAAGGCATTTATGAAGAGATGAGTATGCCTGAGAAGATAGCTATCTTTCTCATGCAATTAGGTGAAGATGTTACAGCAAATGTGTTTGCATACATGGATGTAGATACAATTACTGAAGTCTCTAAATATATAGCAGCTGCTAGAAATATTGATAGAGGAATTGGTGGTGTAATTCTTGAAGAGTTTCACGCAATTTTTCAATCAAATCAATTTATTGTCTCTGGTGGGCTTGAACAAGCTAAAGAGATTTTATATAAAGTATTAGGTCCTGATGAGGCTAAGAGGGTACTTGATAAACTCTCTAAATCTCTTCAGAGTGAAGATAATTTTAACTATATCTCAAAAATTAAGCCACAGCAGTTGGCTGATTTTATTGTAAATGAGCATCCACAGACAATTGCTCTAATTTTAGCTCATATGGATCCAACAGGAGCAGCTGAGACATTAAACTTTTTTAGTGGAGATTTAAGGGCAGAAGTAGCTATTAGAATGGCAAATCTTGGAGATATTTCGCCTACTATTGTTGGAAAAGTCTCAACTGTACTTGAGAATAAGCTTGAGTCATTAGCTAGTTATAAGGTTGAAGTTGGAGGTCCTAGAGCTGTTGCTGAAATCTTTAATAGACTTGGACAAAAAGCAGCAAAAGCAACACTTACTTATATTGAGCAGATAGATGAGAAATTAGCTGTTTCGATTAAAGAGATGATGTTTACATTTGAAGATATTAATAACTTAGATAATAATGCAATTAGAGAGATTTTAAAAATTGCAGATAAAAAAGATTTAACTCTAGCACT
>Ga0193959_1000079_pt1 | contig 39307 bp, 40 predicted proteins | sample FB_2_MG_FD_140333 | JGI IMG/M metagenome (GOLD analysis project Ga0193959, IMG submission 140333) | Microbial mat bacterial communities from the Broadkill River, Lewes, Delaware, United States - FB_2_MG | ecosystem: Environmental > Aquatic > Freshwater > River > Microbial mats | place: USA... | reverse complement strand
TGTAAAATCCATTAAACGCAATGCCATAGCATAAGCACTATCTGTTTTATTTTCGAAATAATTATTGTAAATAAAATCCCTGTAAGCACTAGCTCTTGTAGTATCAGCTAATTGCGTATTCCCCCAAATTGTATATAAAGAATCTTGTTGTTTTTGGCTATTACACATCAATGGCAGTAGTAAGACACATAGTATAATCTTAAAATTTGTATAACGGCACTCTACTTTCATAAAATCTCAGGGATTTATAAATTTTTGATTTAAAAATCATTTTTCAGGTCAAAGATGCAAAGTAAAAACACACCAAAACATACCTAATAAGAGGTATATTTTTGAAAATAAGTTATAAAATTTGAATTGTATACTAATCTTAGACAAAAAGACTAAAAAACAGATGATTACATAAAAACATACTTAATTGCTGCAATCATACCAATAAAACCAATAAAAGCAATGAGCACCCAAAAGGTTCCTTTATAGTGTTTCTTATGAAGTTGAAGATCTTTACGATACTGATATGCAATAACGATTACAAATGCAATAAAAAATAATATTCCAAAAATCAATTGACCAGTACTAAACATCTTCTTATTTTTATGCAAAAATAAGGATTAAAACAACAACTATGCAAGACAAAATTAATGCAGTAAAAGCGTTTCATACGGCTTTCAAAATAGGACATCGTGAAACACCTAAAGCCGACTTAGGTCACGAAAAAAATATGTTACGCTACAAATTAATGCGCGAAGAAAATGAAGAATACTTAGAAGCTGCTAGTAATAATGACTTAGTTGAAGTTGCAGATGCTTTAGGTGACATGCTCTACATTTTGTGTGGTACCATTATAGAACACGGTATGCAGCACAAAATAGAAGAAGTCTTTGAAGAGATACAACGCAGTAACATGAGTAAATTAGGCGCAGATGGCGAACCAATTTATCGTGAAGATGGCAAAGTTTTAAAAGGTCCTAACTATTTTAAACCTCACATTAAAGCCATTTTAGAATCATAAAAAAAGCAGCCCACGGGCTGCTTTTCTTTTTACTATTATTATTATTTTATTTTACCTCATGTCTCCAACCGTGCTTATCTTCAGATAAATTATGTTGAATATTTAATAAGGTTTGCTTAAATAATTTAGCATAAGAATCTTCTGCATCAACACCCGAAATTTCAAATAATTCATCTTGGTGCTCAAATGCAGATATTGGACTAATTACCGCAGCTGTTCCGGCGCCAAAAACCTCTTTTAAGCTTCCATCTTTTGCTGCATTTTTTATTTCCTCTACTGTAATTTGTCTTACCTCACAAGTAATACCTAAATCTTCTGCAAGTTGAATAATACTTTTACGAGTAATTCCATCCAAAATTCTATCACTTGTTGGTGCTGTAATTAGCTTATCATTTACTCTAAAGAACACATTCATGGTTCCTGCTTCTTCAAGAAACGTATGGGTGTCTGCATCTGTCCAAACCACTTGTTGAAATCCTTTTTGTTGTGCTAAACTTGTCGGATAAAACTGAGCAGCATAATTCCCTGCCGCTTTTGCCGCACCAACTCCACCATTGGCAGAGCGACTATAATGATCTGCAATTAAAACACGTACTGCAGAGTTATAATACGATTTTGCAGGCGAGCAAATAATCATAAACCTATAAGTGCTAGCAGGTGACGCAGAAATCGCTGGCTCTGTAGCAATTACAAATGGACGTAAGTACAATGAGTTACCAACTCCTGGCTTAATCCAATCGCTATCTAATTTCAATAAAGTTTCTAAACCTTCAAAAAAATAGTTTTCAGGAAAAACAGGCATTGCTAATCGAGCAGACGACTTATTAATTCTGTTAAAATTTTGTTTAGGCCTAAATAGAAAAACCTTTCCATCATCATCTTTATAAGCTTTCATACCTTCAAAAACGGCTTGTCCGTAATGAAACACACGTGCCGATGGCTCAAAAGTCATAGCTTGATAAGGCATAATCTTTGGATTTTGCCATTTACCATCTTCATAATCGCAGACAAACATGTGGTCGGTAAATACACGGCCAAATGTTAAATCACTAAAATCTACATTTTCGATTTTAGACGTCTTAGATACTTCAACACTGATTTTATCTGTATAAATAGCCATAATTGAATGCGGTTTTGCAACAAAAATACATAATCGGCACCGTTAAAAAAAGGTAATATTCCTTTAAATTGCTTAAATTCGCAATTCGATAATAATTCAATTCAAAATTCATAAATAATGAAAAAAATCATTTTACTTTTAGCGATTAGCTTAGTAGCATTTTCTTGTAAAAACGAAGCTAAAACTACTGAAAACAAAGTGGAAGAAGCTACACAAGAAATCGCTTATGCATCTTTCGGAAAAGAAATAAACGATGCTGATGCCTTAACTACAGAGCGTATGATGGAACACTATAAAGGCTTAAAAGCAGGAGACACTATTAACGCAAAAATGAGAGGGAAAATTGTAGAAGTTTGCTCTAAGAAAGGTTGTTGGATGACTATAGATGTAAACGGTGAAGATAAAATAATGGTAAAATTTAAAGATTACGGTTTTTTTATGCCATTAAATGCTGAAGGTGAAGTTGTAATGAACGGAAAAGCTTATGTTTCTGAAACATCTGTTGATGAATTGAAACATTACGCAGAAGATGCTGGTAAATCAGAAGAAGAAATTGCTGCGATTACAGACCCTAAATTTGAATATGGTTTTGAAGCTGATGGAGTTCTACTTAAAAAATAAGCACTACGCACTAATATTTCTATCATTTTCAATATTTTATAATTGTAAAAATGAAGAAAAAACACCTATAGAACCTACACAAGAAAAGGTCGTATACGAGATGTACCAACCTTCTGAAATGGCAGGTTTTATGAATGCAATGTACGTATACAACCAACAATTAAAAGCGCAAATTGTTGCAGGAGAAACACCAAATTCAATGCCTTTAGATTTACTAAAATTACATTCTGCAGAAATGACAGATGGTAAATCTAGAACCAAAAATTGGCAGAGTTTTGTAAATGTATTTATAGAATCACAAGAAGCTATTGCAGATACACTTTCAAATACGGATCTAAAAGAGCGTTTTAATACAGCAATTACGAATTGTCTTAATTGCCATAAAACAGAATGTACAGGTCCTATTCCTAAAATTAAAAAACTATTGATTCAATAATTTGAAGAGAAAAATAATTACCACCTCAGATGGTTCTAAAACCATACAAATTGAAGAATGGAACGAACAATACCACTCTATTCATGGTGCTATACAAGAAGCAAACCACGTGTTTTTAAAACATGGTTTGCTTTTTTATTCTGAGAATTATTCGGTATCTAACCCCATTTCCATTCTAGAAATAGGGTTTGGTACAGGACTAAACGCTTTCTTAACTTTAATTGAAGCCGAAAAGCTAAAATTAGCACTTAATTATGTTGGAGTAGAAGCTTATCCTGTTCAATTAGAAGAAATAAATCAACTAAATTATGTTGAGCTAATTTCAAAAAATCACGATGCTATTTTTGAAAAACTTCATAATACGTCTTGGGAGGAACAACATGAAATCACTTCAAGTTTTCAGCTAAAAAAACAACAAAAATTCTTCAAGGATATAGAAGATAAAAACGAATTTAACCTCATATACTTTGATGCTTTTGGTGCACGCGTTCAACCAAATTTATGGACAGAAGACATTTTTAAAATCATGTTTGATGCATTAAAAGAGAATGGTGTGTTAGTAACCTACTCTGCAAAAGGAAGTGTAAGACGCGCTATGCAAGCTGTTGGTTTTACAGTAGAGCGACTGCCTGGACCTCCTGGAAAACGCGAAATGTTACGAGCTCAAAAAAAAGAGTCTATAACATTCTAAACATCATAGATTAAATATTTAAAACAATATTCTTTAGTTACAGTCATTTCTGGTGAAATAGATTACCATATAGGTAAATCATTTTTACAATGCCCTATTAAACGTTAAATCCAAACTAAACTCCACACCCACACCTTTCCCATTTCGTATCTTTACATAAAAAGGAAAGATGACCGTTTTAATAACAGGAGCGACAGGATTAATTGGGCAGGAAATTGTAAAACAATGTCATGCTAAAGGCATCGCTGTGCATTATTTAACAACTTCAAAATCTAAACTTAGTACCAAAGAAAACTATAAAGGGTTTTACTGGAATCCTAACACCAATGAAATTGATCCTAAATGTTTTGAAAACGTTACTGCAATTATCAATATGGTTGGCGCTTCCATATCTAAACGTTGGACCGATAGCTATAAAAAAGCCATACTTGAAAGCCGAACTAAAACAGCACAACTACTACAAGACACCATAAAAAAATACAATTATAAAATTAACTTAGTAGTGTCTGCTAGTGCTATTGGAATTTACCCAACGAGTTTAACCAAATATTACCAAGAAACAAATACTGAAATATCAGAATCATTTTTAGGTAACGTTGTAGACAAATGGGAAACTGCTGTAGATGGTTTTAAAGCTTTAGGCTGTAAAGTCGCAAAAATTAGAATAGGACTCGTTTTAGCCAAAGATGGTGGTGCCTTACCCGAAATTGTAAAACCCATTAAGTTTGGTGCTGGCGCAGCATTTGGAAGTGGCAAACAGTGGCAAAGTTGGATTCATGTTAAAGACTTAGCCTCACTTTTTGTTTATGCCGTACAAAACAATTTTGAAGGTATTTATAATGGTGTAGCTCCAAATCCCGTAACCAATGAAGAGTTAACCAAAGCTGCAGCAAAGGTTTTACATCGGCCATTAATATTACCCAACATTCCAAAATTTGCTATGAAACTCGTTTTAGGAGAGATGCATATTCTTTTGTTTGAAAGCCAACGCGTCAGTTCTCAAAAAGTAGAATCTGAAGGCTTTAACTTTACGTATGTAAACTTAAGACCTGCTTTAGACGACTTATTGGGTTAATAGAAATTACTTATTTGGCTTACGAATAGCAACTTGATTAAGTTATAGTAGCTATCTAAGTCAAACTATGTGACGAATGTAATTTTCGACCTTCTTTGACAATAATTTCAATACACTCTTCAATATCCTTTTTGGTTGTTCTAAAATTAACAATGCAAGCTCTCATACAATACTTCTCATCAATAATAGCATTAGATAAAAACAACTCACCTCCCGCTTGTAGTCCATTCACTAAAGCTTCATTTAATGTATTTAAATATTCGGCTCGTTTTTCACCCTTTACTTCAAGATTTTGAGGAATGTATCTTAAGGTTGCAATACTTAGATTTTGTGTCACAGGTTCTAATTCTGAATGCTGTTCTGCTAATTCAGCAAAATATTTTGATAAGGATATATCTTCTCTAATTAACTTCACATAACCATCACGGCCTATTTGTTGCAAGGCCAACCAAACTTTTAAAGCTCTAAATCCTCTTGAATTTTGAAGTCCATATTCAAAGAAATTCAAAGCACCTCCTTCTTCTGTTAAACTAAAATTGTAATATTCGGGATGCGAACTATAGGTATCTATTAAGTGTTTTGGATTTTTAACCAACGTACAACCGGCTTCTAAAGGGCTGTATAACCATTTATGAGGATCGAGTGCTATGGAATCTGCTTCCTCTACTCCATTAAATAAATCTTTTAACTCAGGAATAACTGCGGCTGGAATACCATAAGCTCCATCAATATGAAACCATAAATCATGAGTTTTACAAACAGCTGCAACAGCTTGAAGGTTATCTACAACACCTGTGCTTACATCACCAGCGGTCCCAACAACCATAAAGGGCTGATGACCTTGTGTAATATCTTCTTTAATGCTTTGCTCTAAAGCTTTAATATTCATTTTATTTGAAGCGTCAGTTGGAATCCAACGAATAGAATTGCTACCATGACCAAACAGAATCGCGGCTTTATCTATCCATGTATGTGTAGATTTTGAACAGTATGAAATGAGCTGTTTAGAAGTATTTGAAAGTCCGTTTTCTTTTATACTTTTTGGTGCCTTAGCTGTTCTTGCTGCTAAAAACGCCGTAAAATTAGCCATATTACCTCCGCTAACTAAAACGCCTCCATAACTTGGAGACACTCCTATAAATTCGGCTAACCACGTAATGGTTTGTTTTTCTATTTCGGTGGCTATCGGACTTAGAATTTGCCCACCAACATTAGGATTAACCGAAGCGGCTAGCAAATCGGCTAGAGCTCCAATTGGTGCAGCTGACGATGTTATAAATCCGAAAAATTTAGGATGACCGTTTAATAACGAATTATCAAATAATAATTTTGAAGTTGATATTAAAAGCTCATCTGCCGAAACACCTTTATTAGGTAAAGATGAATTACCTAATAGCTGTTGTAATTCTTTTATTGACTTGGTTGTTGTGACGGGTTGATTTGAAATATCATCGAGAAAATCAGAAATGGTATCGATGAGCTGATAACCCATTTTTCGAAATTCAGTTTTACTGATCTCTATTGAATTTTCTCGCTTATCCATATTCTGATTATTTAATTAATTTTTATTCTGAAATCACAAAACCATCCCTAAGTTCATCTTCTAAGGGTGTTTCAAACCAGGTTTCCATAAAATCGAAGTTCTCTTTTGTCACTTCAAACTCAAACGTATCTCCTTTTTCTGTATTCCGCTTCATTACGCGCTCTAATCTTGTGGCTTTAGAAACATCTAGAAAATGTAGTTTTATTTGATAGTTATTCATTTCTGCGAATTTTCTAAACTTTTCGCGATGTCCAAATTTAGACAATCCTAAATCTAAAATGGCATCTGTTTTTAAACTCTCTAACTGATGAATTAACTCTAGCATCATACGTTCAGAACGTTCAATGCGTTCTAAAAACCAATGTAAACCATCTGTTTCTTTTTTGTCTGGAAGAAACAAGACATTGTTCCAAGTATCTATTGAAAACACCACACCTTTAATGTTTCTTTTGAGTTCGTTAGCGTAAGTGGTTTTTCCGGAACCTGTATTTCCGACTATGAGGTGAATCATTTTTCATTCAATTTTTATTCAACTATTTCGTAATCTATATCAAGCTTTCGTAAGGCTCTTAAGGCTGAGCCTGAATTTTTATCTGCCACCTCTATATCTACAACGTCTCCTTCTAAAAGAATCTCTGTAAGCTCATTAGATAGCAATGCATTTCCATTCGTAGAAATCTCAGTAATACAGTTAGCTATGGCCCTTTTGTCTGGTCTATGAGCGTCGCATGATAATAGATTTAATTTCATAATAATGGATTCAGAATGTTGTTCAGAATAGCCTGAAGTCTTGTTAGGAATTCATTCTAGACTTTAAGAGCCTGGATAGAATGAGCTACCTGACATTGCACGAATTTAATCATTAAAAATCTAATCGTTATGAGTATAGAAAAACAACATGTAATTCGGTACTATTCTCAAAAAAGAATTTTCTCCCTTAATTAATGTGATACAGTGTTAGCACTTGCTTTTTTTACTTTATTATCCTTTTTATAAAAATAATACGTTATACAAGAAAACGCTAGTATAAATAATGCAAATAAAGATTTATAGATTTCTATATTCAACTGCAAAAGACCAAAATTTATCATTCTACTTTTACTATTCGGTTTGGATGGATAAATTAATCGTTTAATTCTGCATTAAGTTCACGATTTTCAATTCAAACCTTTACACTTAATTTCTGAATTTTCTTTCAGAGTATTGTCCTAAAAAATACGCAATCAAGATAGGAACTATTGAAAAAGCAATATATTTTTCTAGAATTCCGTATTCCGATAACAAGATCAATAGTGCAGTTACTAATATTATAAAAACGATATCAAATGTTCTTTTTCTCATCTTAATATTTTTTTTAATTGAGTTTTACAATGAATGCCAGCGTGTTTGTTAATGTTTAGTTATTTTATTTAGCTAAAGTATATTTTATTAATTCATTTTTTTCATGGTCAACTAAAGATAAACTTCCGTTATTTCCATAAATGTATGTCCAACCAAAAGGTTCATTTTCTATCCTATAAATTTTTGATTTTTCTTTAGTTTCAATCAATTCGAGTTTTTCTATTCGTTTGTACTTTTTTATGTATAGATTATTATCTGACATTTTTACAAATGAAAATTCACCTTCATCCTTTTGATTTTTGAACGATTGAAGATACCAACTATTTAAAACGGCAACTTCATTTAATTTACGCAATTTATTTTGATTTTGATATGACTTTAAAAGTTCATCAACAATATGGTCTCTTTTTATTTTGCTCAATTTATTTAAGAGCTCTGAATACTTTAGTTCTTGATTGATTAATGAATAGTTATAAAATGTAAGCGATACACTTTCTAGTTGATATGCGGGATATTTTCCACCAAAACTATCAATAGCACCTCCAATTTCCGCGCATTTTTCAATTATTGGCCAATATGCAATTTGGCATTGTCCTATATAATTATGAGAAAGATTAAGTACTGTTAACAAACCACCAGAACCATTTGGTTTATATTCATTTAATTTATGAATATCAAACATTAAAGCCGTTTTAATCATATTTGAAATAGATATACTATCTGCGATTCTTAAATCGGTTGTATTGACCAAAACTTCTTGATCAATGTGATAAAGTTTATTCCAATATGCTTCTAATTCATTTGCCGACTTTAAATTTTCAACCTCTGTTCGGTATTCTTCAATTGGAATTTGAGAAAAACTCAACCCCACTGAAAACAATAGTATTAACAAAATCGTAATATTTTTTTTCATAATAAATGCAAATTATTTATGTCTGGTTAAGTAACTCATTTAGCAACTACAAAGCCAATAGAAAAAGTGTTTTAAAGTTACTATTGGTTCTTGATAATTATTTGTAACGTGTTTATTAGTTGCGTGATTTTGCAACTAATGTAATAAACAAAAATGAGCACGAGAAAATTCGGATATACTAACTCGTGAATACACTAAATTCTTACATGAGAAATTATTGTATATAGGCTTCCTTTTTTTCAATTTAACATTATTCTAAATACAAGTCTTGTAAATATAAAAAAAAGCACCTACAAAACTGTAAGTGCTTTTTTTATAATATAATAGTAATCTATTAATTTACATCTGGAAGATGACTATAGATTTTTCCATATTTTAACATTTGCTCTGCGAATGTTTTTGGTTGCGTAATTTTAATCGCTGTAATTTCACCGTCTTTGTCCATTACTGGCTCTAAAACAGGGTTAACAAAACCACTGTAAGGAGGCGAAGGAAACTGCTTGTTACGCTCAATAACTTCTTTATGAATATTTTGATCTACTTTTACTCCGTAACCTTCAACTAAAGCTTCAACAGCCTCGTAATCGCCTTCAGATTTAATACGTTGAGTTTCTCTTAATAATTGTCCAAAAAGATCATGTAATTTTTCATAATCATTGATATTAAAATAGGTTTTTCCATCTCTTGTAATTTTCTCAATCACATTATCTGCTTTTCCTTTTTCGTAAGCCCAAGCAGAAACCCACTGTCTGTTTCTCATGTGTGCTTCTTCTACATCATCACCGAGATTTAAACGAATTAACTGCGTCATTAATCCATTTCTAATATAACCATCAAAGGCAGCCTTACCTACTTTTTCCCAATCGTCAACTAAACCAAGTTCTTGTAATTTAGAATCGTATAAATAGTACAAACCAACTAAATCTGCACGTCCTTCTTCTAAAGTAGATGCATATGTTTTTAGTGTTTCTTTAGTTTCACCTACACCAGGATTTAATTGTCCTGAAGCATGACCAATTACTTCGTGCAATGCCGTGTGTAATTTATCTGCTAATTGTCCGTATTCTTCTTCTAATTGAATCTCTTCTTCATCGTTTGCAAATTCTCTCAATCGTCCAGAACCACCTGCGTTATTATAGGCATGAATAATATTTCCAAGAGATACTGATTTACTTCCTACAGCAGCTCTAATCCAATTGGCATTTGGTAAATTAACTCCAATTGGAGTACTTGGCGATGCATCTCCAGCTTCACCAGCTACGTTAACAACTTTATAAGTTACACCAACAACATTATCTTTTTTATGAGCATCCATTAAAGGTGAGTTATCTTCAAACCACTGTGCATTTTCAGAAAGCACAGCCATTTTTTTAGACATATCAAAATCATTAATCTGAACAATACTCTCATAAGACCCTCTGTAACCTATTGGATCGTTATAGACTTCAATAAAACTATTGATGTAATCAATATTACCTTTAGTTGCTTTTGTCCATGCAACGTTATAATCGTCCCAAGTTTGTAAATCACCTGTCATATAATACTTTATTAATAAATCTAAAGCATGACCTTGTTCTTCATTTTCTGCAACTTCTCTTGCTTTTCCTAACCAGTTAATTATTTGAGCAATAGCAGAGCCATATAAACCATCTAAATGATACACACGCTCTTTTAAGACTCCGTCTTCCTTTACCAATTGAGAATTTAAACCATAAGATAATGGCTTATCAGGATCAGGTGATGTTTTGTCTTTGTAGAAATTAAGAACATCCGCGTTTGTAACATCTGGACCATAAAAGTTTACTGCAGATGCCAATACATTATCAACGCCTTTTGCTTGATTCACTTTCTTAGCATCCTTATCGTTAAAAATGACATCAAACACGTCTTCAGCAAGCTCTGTTTTTGTTGCTTTAAACAATTCTCTTAAATCTTCTCTAGAGAAATCTGGCTTTATTTTATCGTTAGAATAGTGATGGTGAATTCCATTACTAAACCATACACGCTTTAAATAAATAGTAAAATTTTTCCATGTATCAGATGTTTTATCACCTGAATATTTGGTATAAACATTTTCTAAAGCACGTCTAATTTTAAGGTTGTGTCTGTAATTCTGATCCCACATTATATCTCTACCAGCAAGACCTGCTTCTGTTAAATAGTAAACTAACTTTTGCTCCTTTAAACTCAAGTTATCCCAACCTGGTATTTGGTAACGTAATATTTTAATATCGGCAAACTCTTCTACATTAAAACTGAAGTCTGTTTTAGCTGTTTCTACAGTTTCAGTTGGTTCTTCCTTTACATCATTCTTACATGCCACAATTAATAAGGCAAAAAGACAAATTTTAAATAGTGATTTTAAATTCATATTTGTTAGTTTTTAGTTCTACACAAATGTAACATATATATCACATATCATAAAATGACTATCTTTGAAAAACAACACCATTTAATCCCTAAAAATGAAAATCTTAAAATACATACTATTACTACTATTAATACTTATCATCGGGTTATCAATTTATGTTGCTGTACAACCAAATTCCTTTGAAGTTACACGAAGTAGAACCATAAATGCACCACAATCTGTAGTGTATGATAATGTTATTGATTTTAAAAATTGGGAATCTTGGTCTGCTTGGGTTGAAGCAAAACCTGATATTATAATTACATTAGGAGAAAAGACTAAAGGTATTGGCGGTACTTTCCAATGGAATGATGACAATGACATAGGAAACATGACTACAACTGATACAAAACCCAATACAACGATTACACAAGAAATGCAATTTGGCGAATTTCCAAAATCTGATGTTACTTGGAAATTTGAACCTAACGAAGATGGCTCAACAGAGGTAACCTGGACTATTTCTGGAAAAGATTTACCTTTTGGTTTTAAAATGTTTTCTGCATTTACAGGTGGTATGGAAAAACAAATTGGTCCTGATTATGAAAGAGGTTTAGAAAAACTAGACAGTGTAATACAGGCCGAAATGAAAGTATATAGCATAAAGGTTGAAGGCATTACACAACACAGTGGAGGTTACTATTTATATAACACAACATCTTGTAAGTTTGGTGATTTTAAAAAAAATATGACAACTATGCTACCAAAAGTTGGTGCCTATGCTATAACGCACAATATCACCATGGCTGGTCCTCCTTTTGTTTTATATCATAAATGGGATGAAGAGAATGATGCTGTTATTTTTTCTTGTGCTGTACCTACCAATTCTAAAATTGTTTCTGATGATCCTGATATTTTAACAGGAAAACTAGAATCTTTTAGAACTGTAAAAACCGTTTTAAAGGGTAATTATTCTAACCTAAAGGAAGCATGGGAAACGACCATGACTTATATTGCCGATAATAATTTAGAAATGGTTGATGGCGGATCGATGCTTGAAACCTATATCACAGATCCAATGTATGAACTAAACCCTTCAAAATGGATTACTGAAATCTATATAGAAATTAAGTAGATTGATTTAAAAATAAAAAAAAAACTAACAACTAACGATTAAACTAAAATTTGAAACAGCTAATTCTCGTATTTCTAGGTGGTGGTTTTGGTAGCGTCCTCCGTTTTATTATTGGTAAATGGCTTAATAACTCTAATACAGGAATTCCTTATGGCACATTTGCAGCTAATATTATAGGGAGTTTATTAATAGGAATTATTCTTGGTATGGCTGCTAAAAACGAAACCTTATCTCAAAGCCAAACCTTACTTTTAGCTACTGGTTTTTGTGGTGGTTTTACAACCTTTTCTACCTTTGCATATGAAAACCATGTGTTTTTAAAATCTGGTGATTTTATGAGTTTTGCTATTTATACGGTTGCTAGTTTTGTTATAGGCTTTTTAGCTGTTTTTTTAGGACTCTTTTTAGTAAAATAAACCTCTTAAAAGTTACTGAGATTGATAGAGGTCTTTTTAGAATTACACAACCAAATATTTTAATCCCCTAAAACCATAACAATAAAAAAACGGATATTAATTTTTTCGATAAAATCCCTTTTCCTTAAAACTCTCCACTTCTTTTAATATTGAAATAAAAACAGCATCATCAATATCTTCTAGCGTTTTATAACGTAATGATTTTACAACTTTTCGCTTTTCTGTTATCAGATAAGCATCCCATTTTTTAGATAAGTGTGCAGAGTGCCAAAACCCAACATCTACATAATCTTTACTTCGATTTAGATAACACATTGGTCGTTTTTCAATGTAATAACACGGCATTCTCCATTTGTATAATAAATCTGCTTCTGGCAAAGTGTGTGCTATTAAAATCTGTAAATGCAAAAAAATAGATTTGTATGGTTCTGGTTGTTTAAGGATGTGCACTTCTGCTGGATTCATTTATTGTTAATTTAAGTTATTAATCATTATTCTATTAAAAAAGTCGCGTTCACCATCCCACTTATCTAACGTTGCTAATCCTAACAAAAATCCACCAGAAATATTGGCTATCGCTAAAAGTAATTCAATCATATTGCTTTAATATTTTAACTGATAAGTCATAAATTTAGTCAAATCTCTAAAATAAATTTGTTGAAATCGAATATTTCACTTTACTTTGTATTTCAAAGTACTTTAATTATGAGTGACAAAGATTATTTAAAAGATATCAGTGAAATTAAAAATTTGATGAATAAATCATCTCGTTTTATTTCATTAAGTGGCTTGACTGGAATCTTAGCTGGCATTTACGCGCTCATTGGTGCTGCACTCACCTATTATATAGTAACAACTTACAGTTACGGAACACTTATATTAGATGGTTGGGTTTTTAGAACTGTGATGCTCATCTTATTCTTAGTTGCATTTTTTAGTGCCACAACAGGAATTTTTCTAACAACAAGAAAAGCAAAAAAGAATGACGAGAAAATATGGGATAACTCTTCTAAGCGATTACTCTTTAACTTTTTAATTCCATTAGTTGCTGGCGGACTTTATATACTCATTATTTTAAGTCAAGGAAAATATGGCCAAACAGGTGGCTTAATGCTTATTTTTTATGGTTTAGCTTTAATAAATGCTTCAAAATATAGCATTGGTGATATTAAATACTTAGGATTTATTCAAATAATTTTAGGTCTTATTGCAGCGCTGTATCCAGGATTTGGATTTTGGTTATGGGTTATTGGTTTTGGTATTATGCACATTATTTATGGCACTTGGATGCATTTTAAATATGACGTAAAATGAAACTAAAAAACGTTTGGGTTTACATCTTAACCATTTTACTTTTGTTTTCGTGCCGTTCTAATGAAGGAAAATTTATGATTACAAATAAGAGTAACTTTAATATAGATTCCTTAAGTATTTTACCCGATTCTAAACAGCAGTTAATCCGTTTAGGTAAAAGCAAAACGATTGATTTTTTCACAAAAATGAATAAGGTAACTTCTGATGGTAGTTATGTCATATCATTTAAAAATTCTGAAAACAACACCATCATTTCTAAACGTTTTGGATACTATACAAATGGGTATCAAATTGAAGACGTTATTAATATTACGGTTTTAAATGACACTATTATGATTAATAGTAAATTTGACACCCCTTATGAAATTAAATAAATTCCTGTTTTTACAGGAAACAAGATGAGTATAATAACAAACATAAATAAACTTTTTGATCATAGGATAAGACTTGGTATTATGTCTGTTCTTATGGTAAACGAGTTTGCCGATTTTAATATGCTGAAAGAATTGCTTGGTGCTACAGATGGTAATTTGGCAAGCCATACCAAAGCTTTAGAAAAAGCAGACTATATTTTAGTAGAAAAACAATTTATTGGCCGAAAACCAAACACAAGATATAGTGTTACTAAACTCGGAAAAGCAGAATTTAAAAAACATATTGAAGCCCTAGAAAAATTAATACACAAAACATAATATATAGACTACGCTCAGTATGTCTCCTTTTTTTTAACTATTCACTTTGAAAAACAAAGTACTTTATAATATAACAAATTAAATACACACAACATGGAAAATCCTGAACACCCAAACACTGAGAATCAAAAACCCATACACCAACCTAACAAGTTTGGTCAATGGTTAAAAACCTCAATCACAGCAAGAATGCTAATGGTTGGTACTTTAATTCTCGTATTGCTTATTCCCTTAACTTACGTTAATTTACTCATTGAAGAACGCTCTTACAGACAACAAGATGTTGTACAAGAGATTAATCAAAAATGGGGAAATGAGGTGATGATGTATGGTCCTATTTTAAAACTACCTTATAAAACCTATTCAGAAACTTCAACCTTTAACGAAAAAACAAAGACATATTTAAAGGAAACCAAAACACACATTAATTACGCTTATATATTTCCAGAAAAACTAGATATTGATGCTTCAGTGAAATCAAAAACCTTGCATTTAGGTAATTTTGAATCTGCTGTTTTTACTTCTAACATGATAATAGAAGGCAATTACAAGCAACCAAGCCTTAAAGATAAAGGCATTAAAAATGAGGATGTCATTTGGGAAAAAGCTTCAATTTTATTTAGAACAACCAACTTAAAAGGTATTAAAAATGAAATGGCAATAAACATAGACGGCACTCCTTATCTTTTTGAAACTAACTATAATGACAATACATCAGGCAACCAATTAGATGAATTAGAAACAGGATTTATAAACGAAGCGCTATTAAAAACCAATTTTAAGTTTAACATGAAAGTAACTTATGATGGTAGTGAACAAATACAAGCCATTCCTGTTGGGAAAACAACAACCATGCAAATGACATCAAACTGGGCAGATCCTGGATTTATAGGCAACTATTCTCCTAATGATGAAACCAGAAGCATAACAAAAGAAGGCTTTAAAGTAGACTGGAAAGTGTTATCTATAAACAGAGCGTTTTCACAAAAATACTTAAAGAAAGTTCCTAGTTTAAAACCGTTTGCTTTTGGTACTAAATTCGTGGTTTTAGTAGATGAATATCAAAAAAGTGAGCGTTCTGCTAAATATGGATTCTTAGTTATTGGGCTCACATTCTTAATATTTTTCTTAATTCAAACCATGAGTAAAATCCATATTCATCCATTTCAATATTTAATGATTGGTTTGGCTTTGGTAATGTTTTACACCTTATTAGTTTCAATCTCAGAACATAGTAATTTCTTAAAAGCATATTTAATAGCTGGTGTATCTGTGGTATTACTTATAACACTTTATTCTAAATCTATACTTAGAAATTTTAAATTTTCGGCATTAATTGGCTTATCACTGACTGCTTTGTATTCATTTATTTACGTCATTATTCAACTTGAAAACTACGCCTTATTAGTTGGCAGTATTGGATTGTTCTTAATCTTAGCAACGGTAATGTTTGTCTCTCGTAAAATTGATTGGAATAACGGATAATTAGTTAGTGTGATGATCCTCGCTCCGCTTCTATCCCAAAGGAATGAGCGAGGTTTTTTAACAGAAAATGTATGAAAACTTTATATCATATTATTAATACAGCCAAACTCATTGGTTTAATCAGTTTTGTGCTTGGCACTTGTTTATTGGTTTCGTTTTTACTATTTCCAAATACAAACTCAATAGTTATTACCGGCTTGTATTATGTTGGCTATGCCACAATAACCAATGCTATTATGTTTCTGATATTAATAATTACAGCATTTGTGTACTGGACTTACAGAAGCCTAGTTTTTAGAACGTGTGGTTTGTTACTCTTAAATATTCCTATTGCCATTTGTTATTTTTTTATAGTCATTAAATAAACATTTAATATGTACCTACAATTCAATAAAAACTATTTAGTATTAGCACACAGTCTTTTTCTCGTAGAATTAGCTATTGCCTTTATCGTTAAAACCGGATTTATTCGCTATACATTTGGCGATTATCTATGTGTTATTTTATTATATGCAATTACTAGAGGATGTACCAATCTGAAAATTTGGGTTTCGGCATTAGTCGTCCTCTTAATTGCTTATCTCGTAGAATTCCTTCAGCTTACCCCATTCTTAACCTACTTTAATTTACAAGACAGTTTTACAGCTAAACTTATTTTTGGAAGCACATTTCAGGTCACAGATTTGGTCGCTTATACTCTAGGAATCATTACTGTTTTAATATTTGAAATTTACATTTCAAAAGGAGGTATAGAAAAAAAAGACAAAATTAATTATTAGCATGTTAATTTAGAAGATAACAACCTAATAATGAATACTTAAAATCCTATAAATAACCATTAACAATCTCTATTCTTATCCTGAATTTTCCTTACAATTTTAGTCGTTCTATTTCGAGTTAAAACTCGTGGCAGAAAAGATAAAAACTTATTAAACACACCAGGAATTGCTATGACCTTACCTTTTTGCATTGCTTTGTAGCCATAAAGAGCAACTTCTTTTGCGCAGGCCATATTAAAAGCTATTTTATTTTCTGCAGTATCTTCAGATACAGTACTTTGAAATGCTGTTTTTGTTGGACCAGGACATAATGCTGTCACTGTCACTCCTGTGCCCTTTAATTCGTTAGAAATAGCTTCAGAAAAAGATAAAATATAAGCTTTTGAAGCATAGTATAAAGCCATTAATGGACCAGGTTGAAATGCGGCTAAAGACGATAAGTTTAAAATTTTACCCGAACCACGTTCAACCATGCCTGGTAAAATTAACTTTATTAAATGCGTTGTTGTTAAAATATGAAGATGCAGCATTTGCGATCCTCGCTCCCAATCTGTCTCGTAAAAAGTACCAAACAAACCAAAACCTGCATTGTTTATAATAACATCTATGTTAAGCGTATTGAGATCGTCATAAATCTCTTGAGCAATATTTATAACACTCAAATCCTTTACCATTACGATAATTTGAGTTGGATACTCTTTTAAAATATTAGATTTTGCCGCTTCTAATTTTGCTGAATCTATATCAATTAAAACCAGATGGTAACCATCCTTAGCTAACAAAAGTGCTAACTCAAACCCTAAACCTGAAGCTGCTCCTGTTACTAAAGCTGTTTTAATATTATTGTTTCCCATCAATATAATCCTGTAGATAGCTAAAACGTTTTGTTAACTTACCGTTTTCTGTGATTTTTGCGCGTTTTAAAACTTCGTTTTTATCATTATTAAAAAATGCAGGAATCACATGTTCTAAAAAGGTAGTACCAAAACCTTCACTGGCATCTTTTGGTAATTCGCAAGGTAAATTATCTACAGCCATAACTGTAATGGCATCTTTTGCATCAAAATCTACTTCGACTTCTTTTTGAGGATCGTAACCATAAAAAGGGTCTGCTATTGTTGATGGTCTAATAGTACTTGCTACAGGGCCATCAATATCACAAGAAATATCTGCCACTAAATTTATTCTAAAATCAGGATGTTTGGCGTCTTCTCTTGTAAATAAATAAGGTGCATTATTACCATAAAAATGACCTGCTATAAAAAAGTCAGTTTCCTTAGCATAAGGCATAAAATTACTCTCGTAACCTGAAGGGTCTTTATAAAACTTGTACTTATCTCCTACTTTACCATCTTTTCGTTTGGCATACTCCATAACATCGGCCATGACATAAACAGGCTCTGTAAACTGAGACGTTAAATACAAGGCGTCGCTAACTTCTTTAATACCTAAATGATCTAAAATCTCTTTTGCTCCGTAAGCCACTTTCCCTGTTCCTGTAAGTAATATTTTGATATTAGGAAGTGTAATTTTATCTAACTCTGCTTTTACAGCATCTAAATCGGCAAGTGTTTCTACTTTTGGTAAATTGAATAAATTATCTCTCAATCCTAAAGCTCTAAAACCATTGTAAGCTCCAACTAAACCTGCATAGCGACCAAAACCTATAAGTCTTGCTCCACTCTTCTTCACTATAGTTTCATGATCAAACATTTCAATATTCTTCTCTAGCATAGCAACTAGAAGCTTTCTATTGTAAGGTTGTTTTTTTATGGTATGTGAAAAATAAAAGTATTTCTTATTTGGAATTAGATCTTCTATTGGCACTTCTTTTACACCAATCATTACATCGGCATGCGACACATCTTCTAATACTTCAAAACCTAACTTTCTGTATGCCTCATCAGGAAAAACACGAATATCTGAAGATTCTATTATAAAATTAGCTTCAGGAAATTGAGTTCTAGCTTCGGCTAAAGTTTCAGGAGAAAAGACAACTCGTCTGTCTGGTGGATTTTTACGTTCTTTTATGATAGCAAATGTCATAGATAAATTTTAAAATTGAGATAGTTCTACATTAAATATTGCCAGTATTTATATTACAAATACATTATTAATTTCTTTAAATAGACTCAAAGAAATTCAATAATTCTAGCATTTAATTTTGAAAATATTTTCACGAAAATAAGCGGATTTGCATGTTTTCGCAAACATTCTTTGGTTAAAAATATTTACATGCCTTAAGGTCCGCAACAGCATTCATTAAATATTACAGGCTTCTGGTTTACGGTACTTTAATTATTGTTTTTTTACAAACGCTGTTCAAATAACTTATTACCAGAACTATCGTTGTAAATAAAACCACGATTAATACAGTTAAGCTTTAGTTTTAAGCAACGCTTTTTCATAAAATGTAAGTCTAATTCCAAAGAGTAATACAATACCTCCAATTACCATTTGTAAGGACACTTGTTCATCTAGTAGCCACCAAGCTAAAATGGAAGCCAATACAGCTTGTCCTAACAAACTTACAGAAACTCTTGTTGCGCGCATGTGCTTTGTTGCAAAACTAATAAGTAGCCATGCTAACAACTGACACACCACGCCTTGAACCACTAATACCAACCACCCAGCATCTGAAAATCCCGTAAACGGTTCATTAAAAACATAACTAAGTACACCTAAGGCTATAGTAGAAGATAATAGGCTAATCATCATAAAGGTCATGACCTCCATTTCTTCTAAAATAGTTTTACTTAATAGCATATAAACAGCATAGAGCATTCCTGACAAGACACCAAAAATAAAAGCGATATTAAAATCAAAATTGAGAAACAAATCAAATCCGACTAAAAGCACCATACCTATAATGGCCACAACGGTACCCATCCAAAAATTCTGTTTTGGTTTATCTTTTAGAAATAAAAAAGCTCCAACACCTACCCAGACTGGAGACAAATTAGTCAGCAAAGTTGCTTGTGTGGCTGTTGATTGCTGAATCGCAATATTCCAAACACCAACATCTAAACCAAATACAACTCCACAAATCATAGAAAACCCTAATGCTTTTTTAGACGTTACCTTAAACTGTTTTGTTATAAGAACGTAAGGCACAATAAAAAGAGAGGCTATGGCCATTCTATAAAATGCTGAAACAAGTCCTGGTGTAAGATTTAGCTTCACCAATATTGGAAATATTGAAATACAAATAATGCCAATCGCAAGTGCTATTCTTGGTTTTGTCATGTGTTGTTGAATTAGTAAATTGAAGTCGGCAAAAATAAGCTTTAAAACAACTATTCCTTAAAATTCTATACCCAATTTATAATGTTAAAACACCTATAGAATTTAGAGAGGTAAACGTAATAAATTTTATTGATGGATTATGTGACTAAAATTCTTTTTTCACTTTAGAAAAACACTTCCTTCTGATACCTAAAGATTAAAATATATATACTGACACTATTTCTGCAAATACATATAAAACAAGATTGGTATAGCTTTTGCATTAGTATTTTTAGTAATTTTGCAGCCCTTGAACTTATACTATAGGTTTCTTGGATTAGTGCGTTAGGGATGGAAGCGGCATCCTTTTGCTTTTTTGAGCAAAAGATATAGCGGACAGCCCGACCTGAAAAGGTAACGCCCAAAATATTATTATCATTTATGGATGGATGAGTTCCTGAAGCAAGTTTAGGATTAATTCAATGACGTAAATTAAAAATTTACTATTTCATTATGGGGTCGACTGGTTTTGACAGCGAGATTAATTAGATGGTAAGCACGTGGTGTAATGGCATTGAAACACCTAAAAGGCTAGACCAAATTTTAAACGGCGAGAATAACTACGCTTTAGCTGCATAATCTGAATTATAGTAAGATTCGTGCTCATTCCTACTAGGTAGGAAGGCTAAATGTCTCCAGAAAGCCTTGGTTAATGGCGTTCTTTTTTGAGGCATCGTAAAAATTAACTAAGATTAGGTAGCGCTTTGATGCCTTTTCGAGATTAAAAAGCTAAGTTGTAAGTGGGTTGTCTTTAACCAGCTTGCAATCGAAAACCCAAGAAAAGAATAAACGTGTAGAAAGCCCTTTGGTTACTTGTTTGGACGAGAGTTCGATTCTCTCCGACTCCACAATTTAAAAGCCTTAATCATTTAACCCAAATGATTTAAGGCTTTTTTTTGGTTTTAGTATCTTTAAAAACCATAAAAAAAAGGAATACCTATTTCGTTACATCACAAAAGTGAGGTGATTAAAAACAAATCGTATTATCCTTCATTTATAAAAAATGATAGTAAAGATCACTTTATTCGACTATTAAAACAATGTAAATTTGTAATATGAAAGAAAAGCTGTTACTCGATGTAGAAATATATGTTGCAGAGCTGTTAAATAAACAGCTAGCTTCAACAAACTATTACCACAACGCTATTCATACTAGAAACGTTGTCACTAGTATTACAGAATTAACCAACAGAGAACAATGCACAGAACAAGAGACTTTAGCCTTATTATTGGCGGGTTGGTTTCATGATACGGGTTATATTTATACAGATATTGGTCATGAAGAAGAAAGCGTTAAGATTGCACGTTCTTATCTAAAGGAACAAGATGTTCCTGAAGAACTGCTAGACCAAGTTGAACAGTTAATTCTAGCAACAAAAACGGATCTTAATCCTAACAACAAACTCGAATCTATTATTAAAGATGCCGATTGTGGGCATATTGCTTCTGATGACTATTTAGATATTTCGGAAAATTTACTAAAAGAGATAAATGCTAAAAATGACCATACACTTTCTGATATAGAATGGATGGAACAGAACATCGCCTTTCTTAAAAACCATTCGTTTTATTCCGATTCTGCTAAACAAATTTGGCAACCTAAAAAGGAGCTTAATGTATTAGAAATTCAAAAAAAGTTACATAAACTAACTGCTAAGGAGAATAAAAAAGATAAAAACACAAGGTTTGGAAGAGGTGTTGAAACGATGTATCGTGTGCAATTAAAAAATCATATAGAATTAAGTGCTATTGCAGATACCAAAGCCAACATACTACTATCTGTAAACGCAATAATTATTTCTGTAGCCTTATCTAACTTAATTCCTAAACTAGACAATCCTTCCAATTTATTTTTAGTGTATCCTACCTTAATCTTAATGCTTTTTAGTGTTGCCTCTGTAGTCTTATCTGTATTGTCTACACGTCCTAAAATATCTAATGTAGCCATTACAAAAGCGATGATTAAGGAGAAAAAAACCAATATTCTATTTTTTGGAAATTTTCATAAAATGAATTTGCAAGATTTTGAATGGGGAATCGACTATTTAATGGATAATGAAGAAACGTTATACAATTCACTTACAAAAGATTTGTATTATTTAGGCTTGGTGCTAAATAGAAAATATAAATTATTACGTATCACCTATACCGTTTTCATGTTCGGAATTATTATCTCGGCAGCAGCATTTATTTATAGTTATTATATAAACATGCCTGTATAATATTAATTTAAACGCTATGAAAAACAAAACTACAGGACCTTTTAAAGTAAATATATCTTTACGCTTATTAAGGGATAAATTTATAGACTTATTAGACTCTAATAATGTTTCGGTGCAAATACAAGCGAAGCAAGCTTTAAAATTATTTGATAAACATCCTATTTTATCTACTGGAACAAATACTACAGAAGATTTTCTGAAGCATAAGCCTATCATAGACCAGTTGATGTCTTATATTTTCCCCTCAGCCTTAACGGATAATGAGATTAAAGCTGCGGTTACTCCGTATGCTAGTGATGTTTTTTACTGTAGTTCAAGATTAGAAAGCATTATTAAAAATGCAGAAGCAAGCGAAAATGTATTTAATGAACTGTATAAGGATTATGAAGACTCTTTCGATTTGCTTACTTATGCTATTATATTGAATATCCATTACAAATTCAATGTCGATTTTGAACGACCAAAAACCTTATCTATTACAGACAAAAATGGTGACAGAAAGCGTTATCGTGTGGCTTTTAATGCCGACTTCCTAGACATCTACCCTAACGAAAATGCCATTGAAATTACAGAAGAAATTTTAGATGAATTATTAAGCAACGCTAGTGATATTGAGATTTGGAAAAAATACTTCCCTAAAGATTCATGGACTATTGAAGGCTTTGGCATAGTAAACCTTATAGACACCTCGTTAGACGAACGCATTGATGATTTTAAAACCCATTTAATACAACCTAATAACGAAAGTTTTCAATATTTAATTGAAGACATTAGACGCATATTTAACAATCCAGATTTGCAACTTGGAAGCTACAGTGTAGAGCACGACAAGATTATCTCTCCTTTTGATAGGAATTTTAATATGCTAACACTAGTACCAGATGAAGATGTAAGCATTAATGAATACGCCTGCGAACATGTTAACTGTCAACTATTTAAAGATTGTAAACCAATTATTATTTCCAACGTAGAAACATATCATAAAAGAACTAAAGGCAATAGGCTAAGTAGTACGTTATTAAAAAAAGGTTTAAAAAGTGTAGCCCTCATTCCTGTTCCTATTAATGGTGAATTAGGTTTTATTATAGAGTTAGCAGCATTTAAGCCCAACCAGCTTAATGCCATTAATATGGTAAAGTTAGATACCATTTTACCTTTTATTTTAAGTTACTCTAAACGTACGTTTTCAGAACATCAAAATGAAATCAGTGCCATTATACAACAAGAATGTACAGCTATCCATCCCTCTGTACAATGGCGTTTTGAAGAAGAAGCTAACAAATACATACAAGAACGAAACTTTGGAGAGAATCCGGTTTTTCAAGAAATTGTATTTAAAGATGTCATTCCTCTTTTTGGACAAATAGACGTGGTTGGTTCATCAAATGCACGAAACGAAGCCATTAGAATAGACCTAACAAGACAATTAGAAAAAAGTAAAGACATCCTTAAAAATAGGATTAAAATAAATTTACCATTTTACGAACAGTTAATTTTTCAAATTGACAATTATTTAGCGGAATTAAAAGACAATTTTCACACCAATTCAGAACAAGAAATTAATATCTTTTTCGAAAAACAACTCTTTCCTTTATTCGAACATTTTCAGAAAAATTCTAAAGGCATTGAAGATGTCGAAGAATTTCTTAAAACAATTGACAAAACAACAAGTAGTTTATATGACGCTAGAAAAGCCTATGATATTACTATTGAAAAAGGAAACAAAACCCTATCTTCATTTTTAGACCAACAACAACTAAAAGCTCAAGAGATATTTCCACATTATTTTGAAAAATTCAAAACAGATGGCATTGAGCATAATTTATATATCGGACAATCTATCTCTAAGCATTTAAACTATCATCCCACTGTATTGTACAACTTACGTTTATGGCAATTACAAGTGACTTGCGAAATGGAAGCGATGTACTACGAAAAGCAAAAAGAATTCCCTTTACAATTAGAAGTAGCATCCTTAATTCTTGCTTATGATATCCCGATTACTATTCGCTATCGCATAGATGAAAAACAATTTGATGTTGATGGAGCATATAATGTACGTTACGAAATGATTAAAAAGCGTATAGACAAAGCCCACATTAAAAATACAAACGAGCGTTTAACACAACCACATAAACTTTCTGTTGTGTATTCTAGTAATGCCATGGAGAAAGAATATTTAGCTTATTTCCAATTTCTACAAGCCAAAAATTATATTGGAACTAATATTGAAATTGTAGAATTAGAAGAGCTTCAAGGAGCTAGTGGCATAAAAGCAATTAGAGTAGACATTAACAGAAAGCTAAAAAAAGTATCGGATATTTTTACAATAGAAGATTTACAGGCCGTATAAGAAGAAATCACAGAATGAAAACAAAACTATTAATTGGTTTAATTAGTATGGGACTTATTATAAGTAGTTGTGCTACTTATAATTCCCACAATGTTAATGTTAGCGCTAAAGAGCTTAAACAAATAGATAAGAATACCACTAATGTTTTTTTAATAGGAGATGTAGGAAAGCCTGAAGAGGATGGCACAGCTCCAAAAACATTATTAAAACTACAACATCAATTTGCTAAAGCAGACAAAGATGATTTCCTATTGTTTCTTGGAGATAACATCTATCCTCGCGGTATACCTTTAAAAAATGACAAAGCCATTAAAGCGGCAGAACACGCATTAAAACTTCAATTAGACGTTGCCAAAACATTTCCTGGAAATGTTTATTTTATTCCAGGAAATCATGATTGGTATAGTGGTTTAAAAGGTCTAAAGGCACAAGAAAAAATGGTTGAAGATGCCTTAGGAAAAAACACCTTTCAACCAGAAAACGGCTGTCCAATTGAGAAAATTAAAATTAGCGATGATATTGTTATGCTAATTGTAGATTCGCATTGGTACATTACCAATTGGAATAATCATCCCACAATTAATGATGATTGTGACATAAAAACTAGAGCCGATTTTTTAGATGAATTTAGAAGTGAAATAAAAAAAGCAAGAGGAAAAATTACCTTAGTTGCCATACATCATCCTATGTATAGTAACGGACCACATAATGGCCGTTATGGTGTAAAAGAAAACATGAAACCTATACCTGTACTTGGCACCTTAAAAAATATTTTAAGAACCTCTACTGGTATTGTAAATGCAGATTTGTCTAATCCATTTTACAATGAATTAAGAAAAAACCTTATTGCTGTGGCCCAACAAAACGAGAATGTTATTTTTCTATCAGGACATGAGCATAATTTACAATACTTAGAGTTTGATAATGTAGCTCAAATCATCAGTGGCTCTGGCTCTAAAACTACACCTGTAAGAATGCGTAATCCTAATAATTATGGCCATGCTATTCCTGGCTATGCGCTACTTAACATAGGAAACAATAAGGCTGTAGATGTACAATTTTTTAATTCAAATTCTGAAGAAGTCGAATTTTTCAAACAAATAAAACAGCCAGAACAAGTTTCTGAAACAGAATATGCTAAAATAATTACAGATTCTATAAGTGCATCAATCTACTCAAAAGAAGACACTAATAAATCTGGCTTTTATAAGTTCTTATGGGGAAACAGATACAGAGACGACTATAGTACAAACGTTAAAGCAAAGGTTGTTAACCTAGATACCTTAATGGGTGGCTTAACACCTTTTAGAAAAGGAGGAGGTACACAATCTAAGACGCTTCACTTAAAAGCTTCAGATGGGAAACGCTATGTTATGCGTGCTATGAAAAAGCAAGCAGATCAATTTATGCAAGCCGCTATTTTTAAAGACCAGTATGTCGAAGGACAATTTACTAATACAGCTTCAGAACATTTATTAGAAGATATTTTTTCTGGCGCCTATCCGTATGCACCTTTTGTTATAGGAACCTTATCTGATGCAATAAACCTATCTCATTTAAATCCTAACTTATATTATGTGCCCAAACAAAATGCCTTAGGCTTATATAATAAAGATTTTGGTAATGAACTATACCTTTTTGAAGAACACCCTTCTGATGGTCATGTTGAGTTAGCAACTGGGAATTTTACAGGGGAGATTGTAAGCACAGTAGATATGTTAAAAGACGTATTAAGTGACGAATCTAAAATTATAGATGAAAAAGAATTTATTAAAGCGCGATTGTTTGATATGCTAATTGGAGATGCAGATAGGCATCAAGACCAATGGCGTTGGTTGGTATTTGAAAACAAAGGAAAAACAATTTACAAACCCTTACCAAGAGATAGAGATCTTGCCTTTTCTAAAATGTCTGATGGTTTTTTGTTTGGAACAGGTGTAAAGCTGATTCCTGCAGCAAGAAAATTTAGAAAATATGAAGCCGATTTAAAAGATGTTAAAGGGTTTAATGTCTCTGGATTTCCATTAGATGTTGCATTTATTACAGATTCTAACAAATTGGCTTGGGATGAACAAGTACAGTTTATTCAATCTCAAATAACAGATGCTGTTATAGACAAAGCGTTTAACAATATTCCAAAAGAAGTAAATCCGCAATCTATTATAGAAATTAAAAAGATTCTAAAAGAAAGACGAACGCACCTTCAACAAATTTCAGATAGATATGTAAAATTAATAAGTAAACATGCAATTCTAACAGGAACGAATAAAGACGACTACATTCATGTTAAAGCTTTAGAAAATGATGACGTAGAAGTATCCATATACCGTAAAAAAGATGATACTATTAAGGATCGTTTTCATCATAAAATCTATCACCCCAAAACAACTAAAGAAATATGGATTTATGGTTTAGATGATGATGATAGCTTTGTGGTTGAAGGAAAAATTTCTAAAATCAAAGTGCGTTTTATTGGTGGACAAAACAATGATGATTATAAGGTCGCATCTGGCAAAAACGTTATTATCTACGATTACAAATCGAAGAAAAACGATTTATCACAGGCTAAAAAAGCTAGAATTAAATTAACAGACGACTATAACACAAACGTCTATGATTATAGAAAAATAAAGAATAATGTCAATCAAATCATTCCTACTCTAGGTGCCAACCCAGACGATGGTTTAAAATTAGGTTTTACAAACACCTATACGGTTTATGGCTTTGAACGCAACCCATTTACATCTCAACATGAAGTAAAAGCGGCTTATTATTTTGCAACCGATGGTTATGAATTAAACTATAAAGGTGAGTTTGCAAATATTATTGGAAGCTTAAATTTTGGATTTCAAGCGCATTTTCAAAGTCCTAATTACAGTGTCAATTTCTTTGGTTATGGTAATGAAACTGAAAATAATGATGACGACTTTGGTTTAGATTATAACCGCGTAAAAACTAGAATTTTTCGTTTAAGTCCTCAACTGGTCTGGAATTCTAAACGCGGAAGTCTTATCCATTTTGGTGTTAGTTATGAAGTCAATGAAATTCACAATAGTGATAATCGTTTTGTATCAGACTATAGTTTATTACCAAATAATGTGTTTGATGAAGAGCATTTTGGTGGTATAAATGCAACGTATAACTACTCTAACTACGATAATAATGCCTACCCAACCAATGGAATGAATTTCTCAATTGTAACAGGTTATAAAGACAATTTAGAAGTCAGCAATCGTGATTTCGGATATCTGATTACTGATATTGGCTTTGCAAGAAAACTAAATCCTTCAGGGCGATTAGTACTGGCTACTAAATTAAAAAGTCATGTAAATTTTGGCGATGGTTTTGAATTCTATCAAGCAGCTTCAATAGGAGGTATTGATGGTTTAAGAGGCTACAGAAACCAACGTTTTACAGGAAAAAGTGCCTTTTATCAAAATACCGATTTGAGGTATAGTTTTAACCGCATGAAAACAAGATTAATTCCAATAAAATTAGGGATCTATGGCGGCTTTGATTATGGTCGTGTTTGGATTGAAAATGAAACCTCAGAAAAATGGCATAATGCGTATGGTGGAGGATTTTTTATTAATGCTGTAGATTTATTGTCTGCTAATTTGGGTGTATTTAATTCTTCTGATGGTGTTAGAGTAGCCTTTGGAATGGGCTTTGATTTTTAAAAGACACCAATGTGTTACAATTTTTTAATAGGAAGTAAATTGCTATAATAGTAGTAACTTTTAGTTTCTACTATTTGTGATAGCTAATTATTAATTGGTTATCATTAATCGTAATACCATTACTTAAAGGTTACAAGGATATCTGCCACCTTTTGTAAATCAGACTCATTGATTTCTGTTTGCAGTGCTAATGGAAATAATTGTTGACCAGGTCTAGCGACAAATGCAGCTCTCCAGCCAGCCCAAAGCGCTCCTGCAACATCCCAACCATGTGCCGCAATAAGCATACACGCTTCTGGTTTCACACCCATTTTACGAGCTCCCCAATTATAGACATCTGTAAATGGTTTAAATTTCCCAATACCTTCTACACTTAAACATTCATCAAAATAGTCTGTTAGTCCTGCACTTTCAAATTGTTTTTTTACACCTTCATTAGATGAATTAGTAAACGATACCAATTTGTAACCGTCTTTTTTTAGTTGAGCCAATGCGGCTTTAACTTCTGGATGTGCTGGCAGTCCTCTTAAAGCATTAATAACGACATTTCTAGCCTCTTCTTCTGACATCGAAATACCATTATTTGCAGCAACCATTTGTAAGGCTGCTGCACCTATATGACCAAAATGTTCGTATTGTCCACTAGCAGTAGTTACTAATGAGTATTGTAACATCGTAGTAAACCATAGTGATAATAAATCTTCTCTACCATTTAGGGCTTCACCAACTTGCTTTTTCATTTTAGTGAGATCTAAAAGCGTTTCGTTAACATCAAAAAATAATACTTTTGGTCTTGTTTCCTTCGTCATAGTTGTTGTTTATGTCCTAGTCTTTTAATGGATATATATCTAATTACTCTACTGCAATTAATTCAGAAAGCACTTGTTTAAAAGTATCTACAGGTTGCGCTCCAGTAACGGCACTTTTTCTATTAAATACAATTGTAGGCACAGAGTTTACTCCTAAACTTTTCCAATAATTCTGTTTGTTTCTAATGTCTAAACGCGCCTCTTCATTATCTAATTTTGCTAAAGCGTCTTCTGCATTTAAACCCACTTCTAAAAGCGCTTCTTTTAAGATTTCTTTTTTAGAAACATCTTTACGGTCACTAAAAAATGCTTTTGTTAGCTGCATTTTTAATTCGGTTTGCTTGTTAAAGTCTTTGGCATATTCTAATAAAATATGAGCATCAAAGGTGTTTACCATGCGCATGTCATCAAAATAATCGAATTTAAAACCCAACTCATCACCTGCAGCTTTCATATGCTGTTGTGATGCTTTTTGTTGTTCTAAAGTAGCGCCGTATTTTTCTGTAATATGCTCTATTACATTCTGACCTTCGGCTGGCATATTCGGATTCAATTCAAAGGGTTGCCATTCTATGTCTATTTGATTTTCTATTCCTAATTCTGAAATCGCTTTTTCTAGACGTTTATAACCAATGGTACACCATGGACACACGACATCTGAAACGATATCTATTTTTAATTTCTCTTTCATATTAAAAGGGGATTAATTCACTAATTTGAAGTTCTGCCTGTACATTACTGTAGTTTTTTACATCGGCAGCAAAAGTCGCTGCATGAGGACCAAAAGCCTCTTGAAAGGAAGCAATATCATCAAATAATAGATGTGCAATAGCTACATAAGGAGCAGATTCACCTGGAACTCTACTTGCTATACCTAAATCTAATTCTAATCGTTTTAAAGCATTCCCTACTAATTTTGTTACCATTGGTAAGTGTTTCTTTTGGTAATAATCTGCATCAAACTGAACATTTTCGCTGTTTGGGTACATTACAGAAACTTTTATCATAATTGTATTTTTTAAAGATTAATAAACCTTCCGAATACACGGAAGGTTTATAGCTATCAATCAATCTGTGGCTTTAGGGTTTAGGATACCACATTGTCTTTAGACCACTCAAACTTTTTAAAACCAGCATCTACAGGTGTATTTGCAATATGGTTTACATAATTACTTATTGTTTTTTGAGATAATCCTAAAATAATTTCTAATACTTGTGCTTCACCATAACCAGCAGCATAAAAAGCATCTAAATCTGCTTGCGTTACATGCCCGCGATTTCTAACAATGGTTAATGTCATTGTTCTTAAGGCTTCCAATTTTTCGTTTTCTAAAGGAGTTTCGTTACGTAAAGCCTCGGTAATGGCATCGTCGACTTTCATCATTTTTGCGATTCCTGTATGTGCAGGAACACAGTAATGACAAGCGTGTTCTACATTAATTGTTTGCCACACGACTGTTAACTCCGCTTCATTAAAAGAAGTTTCCGTAAATAACTGGTGTAAGTTTTGGTAAGCTTCTAAAATTTTTGGAGCGCCTGCTAAAACACCATGTAAACCAGGAATCATTCCGTAGGCTTTTTGAGAGTTTTCTAATAGTCCTTTACTTCCTTCTGGAGCTGTTTCAATATTGTGAACTTTTAATGTTGTCATAATTTTTCTTTTTTCAGTTTATTATTAATTTTATCTAAACGTACGTTTAGTTATTTTTCAAAAAAAATGTTTATATATTTTTGAAGGTCATTTCAATATAATCTTCAATTTCTGCTTTAGTGTTAACTCTTGCTGCAGCTGCTAAACCATGCTTTGCTAACAATAAATAGTTGGCTTGTTTTTTTATTGTTTCTTCATCTTTTGAAGCATCCATTTGTAACTTTTCTGTAATTAGAGCTTTTAAATTATCCATAAAAAAATGCATCTGTTCTTGAATTAATTCATCATCTTTTTCTGAAAACTCATTATACGTATTTGTTACTAAACAACCTTTTAAGTTGTCGTCTTTAAAATTAGAACTTACAGAATCGTAAAAAAACTGTTTAATGTCTTCTACTCCATTAGTTCCTTTTTTTAATTTATCTAGAATAGCATGTACTTTTGATTTGTAATGCTTTAGACTTTCAAGAAATAAGCCTTGTTTACTACCAAAACTAGCATATATAGAAAATTTATTAATGCCCATTTCTTTTTCGAGCATTTGCATAGAAGTGGTTTCATAACCATTTTTCCAGAAAAGCCGCATTGCTTTTTCTAGGACTTCTGTTTCATTATATTGTTTTTTTCTAGCCACTAATTCTAATTACACCACAAAACTAAACAATCGGTTAGTTATAAAAAAGGTTTTAACACTAGTTTATGTATTTGAAACCATCAATACAGTATCGCCTTTTCAACACCTGCTGCTTTAAACACTACTATTCAAACAGATATACAAACCAAACTACCAACTACAACACACATTGTTTAAAAATCTCTTCTAAGGTTTTATTTGGGTCGCCACATAAACCTGGATGCGTTTTAGAGCTTTGGATAATGGTACTTCGGCAAGCGGTTAACCATCTAAACCTATCTGACAACTCCATTTTTCCAATTCTTCCACCTTGAGGCTCACCTTTACATACCTGTTGCCAAGCATCTAAATAGTTTTCTAGCATTTGAACCTCAATGTCAGTTGAAAACGCCTTCAATTTATCTTGATTGATGTGATATTTTATTCCTAGGAATTTTTTTTGTTTAGAGAATAGAATGACTCCTACATTAAAGAATTCTTCACGTTCTACTTTAGGAACAAACCTAATTATGGCATATTCAAATGTATATCTATCTTGCATCTTCGGCTTCTTTAACTAATACATCAATTTTTGCAAATCTTGTATTTATAAACTTAATATATGCATCTCTCATTTCTGTTGCTGTCATCGTATCTGCTTCACTTAACAACCAATCTTCTGGTATATTTGAAACAATTTCAGCTATTTTATCACGATTGAGCAATTGTTGGATTTCTTTTGAAGCTTCATTTAATTTAGTGGCGTTTTGTAAAAGCACATGATCTTTTACAAGTGGAAACGTTCTGGTAAGATGATTCTCCCAATTTTTCCAATCGTGATGAAAGTAAAAACTCGCACCATTATCTATAATCCAAAGTTCTTTGTGCCAATGCAGTAAATTTGTGTTTTTAGCGGTTCTATCAATATTACTAATTATGCTATCTAATAGTACCACTTTTGATGCTGTTAATGCATCTACTGTACTAACTAATGGATCATAAGTAATAGCTTCAGATAAAAAATGTAATCCAAGATTTAAACCAACACTAAACTTAAGTAAGTCCTGAATTTCTTCATCTGGTTCTGTTTTACTAAACGAATCATCAAGATTCATAAACACCAATTCTGGTACTTTTAAATTAATTGCACGTGCAATTTCACCTCCAATAAACTCTGCGATTAATGCTTTTTTACCTTGTCCTGCACCTCTAAACTTAAGCACATACAAAAAACCATCATCTGCCTTAACTATAGCAGGAAGTGAACCACCTTCTCGCAAAGGCTGTACATATTGAGTAACATTTACTGTACGGATATCGATTTTACTCATAATTACTAATAATGTAATGCACTAAATTAAATATGATACATATCTAAATTTAATAAGATTATATACGGAATGACTCTTAACGTTTATTAAAATGACTAACTTATTAAGTTAAAGGAAATTTTAATTCCCTGAATAATCATACCTGTTCCAATAATTGCAATAATTAATCCCATTATTTTTCCAATCACAGAAATTACATTATTACCAACTATTCTCACGATTAAATCACTTAGCCTAAAGGTAAAATAAGTTAACAAACTCATTGATCCAAATATAAGAATTACTAACATGATATGTATTGTTTCAACATTAGCTACAAAGTTCATCGCTGTAACAATGGTTCCTGGTCCGGCTAAAATTGGAATAGCTAAAGGTGAAACAGCAATATCTTCATCAATATTTACATTGTCAATACTTTTAACATTAGACCTTTTAGATTGTAGCATATCAAAACCAATAAAAAAGATTAAAATACCACCTGTAATCTTAAATGCAGGAATGCTGATATTAAATAATTCAAAAATATATTTCCCTAAAAGAACAAATACGGTTACAATTACAAATGCAATAATATTTGATCGTTTATTTATATCTCTTTTTGTTTTTGCATCTGCTCCTTGGGTTAAGGATAAGAAAACAGTCATATTTGATATCGGATTCGTTATGGCAAAAAAGGCTGTAAAAACCGTTATTGAAAATGTAATTAAATTATCCATAGGTACATAAAATTGAATCTTGAAAGAAATTGAATTAGTTCTATTTTACCAAAGATTTTTATTTGTTTTTTTTATGAAATCGATTCTGACAATAAAAAAACCTGTAAAGAGAACTTTACAGGTTTTTCATTTCTATAGTAACTAGTTCTATTTAATCTCTACTAACTCTAAATCAAAAACTAATTCTTGACCAGCTAATGGATGATTTCCATCTAAAATAACATGATCTTCATTTACCTCAACTATTCTAAATTGGTGCTCATTTCCTTGTGCATCTCTAGATGCTAATCCTAAACCAACTGCAGGCTCCATTTCTGGTGGCAATTGTGTTTTTTCGACTTTATGAAATAATTCTTTAATGATATCTCCATAAGCTTCTGCTACTGGAATATCAACCGTTTTTTTGTCATTCACCTTCATATCGATAACTGCTTTTTCAAAACCAGGAATCAACATACCTTGTCCTAATGTGAATTCTAATGGCTCACGCTCTAAAGAACTATCGAATATTTGTCCGCTTTTTAATTTTCCTGTGTAATGAACTTTTACAGTATCATTTTCTTTTACTTGACTCATAAATTTTAATTTCATATTAAATAAGATGCAAAACTATTATTTATAATAGAGAATAAAGAATGATACTTAAGGTTTTGTATGGTTTTTAAGAAAAACTTAACGTGACCATTGAAAACCTACGAGAATTAACCATTTACCTTGAACTCACATCGAAGCTAATTAATTAACCATTCCTCTGTAATAATCTAGAACTTTTACACGTAACAAGTATTCATATTTTGCATTGGCGAGGTTCACTTTGGCATTATCTAAATTATTCTTACTGGTAATATAATTTAAGAAATTAGACACTCCATTTTTAAATCGGATATCATTAATACGATAAGACTCTTGGTAAGCCTCCACTTGTTTTTCTAAACTTTGATGACGGTTATAAGCGGCTTCCATATCAAAATAAACCTGAGCAATGGCATTTTTTATATCTACATGTGTACGCTCTAATTCTAGGATGGACTCCTCTACTCTAATTTTTTCTAAAGCCACATTGTTTTTTGCTCTAAACCCATTAAACAATGGCACATTAACAGCAACACCAACCACAGTATTTAAGTTATTATCTAATTGATCTTTGTAACTTATAGCTTTTGATGTAAAGTTGGTTTGCTCTGTCATAATTGGTAAGTCTTGACCATCAACCGTAACGAAATCACCAGTTTCCACAACGTTTGTCCCTGTTGCTGTAAACAGTTCTGCGGCACTAGAGTAATTGGTATTGACACCACCAAAAAGCGAAATTTCTGGTGTGAATTGAGACTTTGCAACACTGACTCCTTTTTTAGCAGCTTCAATACGTAATTCCTTAGCTTTAAATGTGGCTAAATTTTGAATAGCTTCTTTAAAAACGGCATCCGAACTTAAATTGTATTTTTCAAAATCTAGGATTAATCCATCTGTCGCTAGATTGACGTTTTCTTTTAAATTCATTAATTGTGCTAAGTTCAATTTAGCATTATTTAAGCCACTTTCAGAAGACAAGACACTAGTTTCATCGCTTGCCACTTGTCCTAAAATATCTGCATAATCTGCTGGATTTCCAGATTCGTTGTCGTAAAAATCTTGTTGAATTTTAAGTTGTTGTTTGGTTGTTTCTAGTCGTGCTTTAGTTAATTCTAAAACATCTCTAGCATTTAAAACTTGAAGATATGCTAAGGTTACATTTAATATTAAATCTTGTTGCGCGGCTTCAATTTCTAACTCAGACGCCTTTTTATTCAATCGCTCTTGTTTGGCCGAATTTAATAATCGAAAGCCATTAAAGATTGTCATATCTAAACTCAATCCTAAGTTTGAAAAGGTTAATTCTTGATTGATATAAGCGTTGGTAAATGGATCGATACTTCTTCCATCATTAACACCCAAACTAAAGTTTCCATTAAGACTTGGCAGCAAATTAGCTTTAGACTGCTGATAATTTACTTTTGCTGAATTGGCTTGTAAATTGGTTGATTTTAAATCGAGATTATGCTCTAAAGCGACTGCAATGCATTCGTCTAAAGTATAACTTTTGTTCGGTTTATTTTGAGCAAAACCAGCCCAGCTCATCAGTACAATGATGATTAGTATTACAAGTTTATGTATCATGATTTGTTTCTTTTAGAACACCCCTAAAGTCCCCTCAAGGGGACAATTTTAAAAATGTTATTATATACCTATACTATTTTTCCGTCCAAAAGATTAATAATTCGAGAGCCATAAGCGGCATTACTTTCTGAATGTGTAGCTTGGATTATGGTGACTCCTTCTTTATTCAACTGTGCAAAGAGTTCCATAATTTCTTCACTCTGCTTGGAATTCAAATTACCTGTTGGCTCATCTGCTAAAATCAATCTTGGCTTTCCTATTAATGCTCTCGCGATACCAACTAATTGTTGTTGACCTCCACTTAATTGCATAGGGAATAAATCTTTCTTTCCAACGATATTAAAACGATCTAACATATCTGCTACCATCGCTTTGCGTTCAGAAGATTTTACATTTTTATAAAGCAGTGGTGTTTCAATATTTTCATAAACCGTTAATTCATCTATAAGATGATACGCCTGAAATACAAATCCGATATACTCTTTATACAATTTGGATCTGTTTTTTTCTTTCATGCTATGCACAGGCTCTCCTAAAAACGTATAGCCTCCATCTGTAAAATGATCTAACATGCCAATGCAATTCAACAAGGTAGATTTTCCAGAACCCGATGGCCCCATAAGTGAGATGAATTCGCCCTCCTCTACATTCAAATTGATATTATCTAATAATGTGACTTTATTGCTTCCTGAGTTTACCGTTCTAGTGGCTTCGTTTAGACTTAATAGTGTGTTTTTCATTTTTATTGATGTGTTAACTATTGTATTTTTTGGTTTTTTTATTATAATTCTCTCTAAAAAAACACCCCTAAAGTCCCCTCAAGGGGACAATCTAACTAAGACTATTTTTAGGAAAATATAATATTGTTTCTACTATTTATAACTTAATCTATTCGTTTAATTTCATAGTCGCCAAAACTCAGTCCTTTATTGACCTCAGCATCGCCTTTATATCGTAATGTCGCTTCTCCATAGGCTGTAAATTTGATACTTTTTGAAGCTTGAATTTTAAACACCGCTTCTCCATAAGCTTTAAGTTTAGACGATTTATTATCCACATCTACAAGATTGATGATTCCTGCTCCATACGCCGTAATATTCTGCTTAACCGTAGTTCCTTTTTTAATTATCAATTCACTTTCTCCGTAAATATCCACGTTAAATGTGTCAAAATTCACATGATTAAAGGTCACTTGAGATTCTCCATAAATATTGAGTATGAACTTTTTTTCATCGATAAGACTCTTACAAAGCGTGCGTTGCTCTCCTCTTAAGGATAGTGCGTTAATATCTTTATAGGTTACTAAAATGGTGAGCACTTTTCCTTTATAAATGGGCATTCTCATCTTCTTGCCATCTTTTGTAACACTTTCGTTTTTTGTAATTTCTTTAGCATCATCTAAGTACACGCGAAGCGTTCCTCCTTTAACTTCAACATTTATCTTGTCTTCTGGTTCTGAGCTCTCTATTATGGTTACAGATTCTTCATCTCCTTGAATAAATGTGGTTTCTATATGTGGACTGATAATAACCTTATTAAAAGATTCAACCATATGTTTTGTTTGTGCTAGCACCATTTGACTTATTAAAATCAAACTAAGTATAGTGATGTGGTTTATAATTTTCATAGTCTATATTTTTATATTTTATTCTGTTTTTAAACTGTCTACAGGATTTGCCAATGCTGCTTTTACAGCCTGAAAGCTTACCGTTACCATCGCAATTACAATAGCTACGGCACCAGCTATGACAAAAATCCACCAATTGATTTCTATGCGATACGCATAATTCCCTAGCCAATTATCCATAACATACCAAGCCATAGGAATGGCAATTACAATGGCAAGACCAACGAGTTTTAAAAAGTCTTTAGATAATAATTTCACGATGCCTGCAACACTTGCTCCTAAAACTTTACGAACTCCAATTTCTTTACTGCGCTGCTCTGCGGTATAAGCCGCCAATCCAAAAAGTCCCAAACACGAAATAAGAATGGCTAATAAAGCAAAGAGTTGAGATAACTTTCCAACGAGTTGTTCGCTTTTAAATTTGGCATTAAAAGCATCATCTACAAAGCTGTATTCAAAAGGAAACGCTGGATTGTGTTTTTTCATTACCGCTTCAATTTTAGACAACACATCGCTAGTTCCTATTTTAGGATTTGTTTTTAAATACATATAACTCGCTTCACCATGATAGTTAAAAAATAGCACAGGGTCGCTTTGTCCATACATGTCATCAAAGAGGTAATCTTTTACAACACCAACAACCGTATACACATCTCCTCGATTTACCTTTTTACCAATAGCACTGCCTTGTCCCATCAGTTTAGCAAATGATTCTGTAATTAAAACACTTGCACTGTCTTTTGTCATATTTTCATAAAACCCACGACCTTCAACGATTTCCATACCTGCAGTTTCCAAGAAATCGGAACTGACATATCTAAAGAAAATTAAGACGTCTTCAGTATTTGTGCCTCCTGTCCAAGTTAAGTTAGAACCATTATTACCTCCATTTAGAATCCCAGAATTATTTAAACCGACGCTTGAAACCGCTCCTGTTTGTATTAAATCTTGTTTGATGACATCAAATTTTTCAATCATCGTCCCATTGACATTCAATGAAATCAATTGATCTTTATCAAAACCTAAGTCTCTATTTTTTATATGTTGAAGTTGTTGATACACGAGAATCGTACAAATGATAAAAACAATTGAAATTGTAAACTGACCAACAACGAGCCCTTTCCGGATATAATTTGCAGAACCTTGTGTAACTTTTAATCCTTTTAAAACCTCAACAGGCTTAAATGAGGATAGATAAAAAGCCGGATACAGTCCTGCAAAGATGCCACACACCAACGTAATTCCTAATAAAAAGACCATATGTAACGGCTTAGCCAATCCTAAAACTAAATCTTTCTCTATGAGTAAATTGAATTGTGGTAATAACAGAAAAAGCAATAATACACTCACTAAAGTTGCCATAAACGCCAGAATTAAAGCTTCTGAAATAAATTGAAAAATTAATCGTGTGCGACCAGAGCCCATGGCTTTACGAACTCCAACTTCGTTAGCCCGTTTTTCACTTCGTGCTGTAGATAAATTCATAAAATTGATACAGGCAATGAGTAAAATGATTAAGGCGATGACAGTAAATAGTCTTACGGAATCTATGCGTCCACCAACTTGCTTTCCATTTTCAAAATGATCTCGCAAGTGCCAATCTTTTATGGAATGTAAAAATGCTTTTGAATCACTATCTCCTGTTTTTTTCTCTAATAAATGTCTTACTTGTGCATCAACAGCATTAAAATCAGCTTCTGGTGATAATTCGACAAAGGTATCTGCGAAAAAACTACCATAGCCATTGGTCCATTCTTTATCTCCACTCCAACGTTCAAATGGCGCAATCCAGTTGACAGGAAACGTTACGTTTTTCGGTAAATTCTCAATAACTCCAGTTATGAGGTATTGATCTTTATTGTCTATGGTTAAGACTTTGCCTAATACCTTGGTGTTTTCGCCATAAAGCTGTTCTGCGGTTTCTTTAGTAATAACAATAG